>ERZ778027.846-NODE-846-length-61438-cov-12.008716_pt1 | contig 61438 bp, 53 predicted proteins | sample MGYA00375757_ERZ778027 | MGnify/ENA primary metagenome ERZ778027 (study PRJEB29350, sample SAMN05389817) | bioreactor metagenome | isolation source: Ammonium sulfate bioreactor | place: South Africa: University of Cape Town | collected 2014-02-18 ...
ATATATATATACTACGACAATCATTATGTACACCTTGAAAGAACAATAGAAATAGAAAACAAAATCGAGCAACGAATTGTGTACTGCATAATGTCATACAATTATTGTTAGCATCCATATTTCAAGGTTAAAAACCTTTTTCCTGTCTTTTCCTTCTTTTTCTATTTAAATAAAGATATTCGTATATAAATTGTACTGATATATATGTACGTATACACTTATTTGTATAAAATCTCCATGGTCTAGTATACTTGCTCGAAGCAATTAAATGATCAATTGTTACTTATTATTATCATCATCATCATCACCATCAATTTCGTTTTTCTTTTTTTTTCTCTCTTCTTCTATGGATATGTATGAATGGTCATATTGATCGATTGTTTTATCAATCACTGATTGCAGGTGAACTGCTATAGCATTTTTCAACTAAGAGAAAGAAAAGAAAGTATAAACTATCGTATGATATTATTCGTTCGTTTGATTTATTGGATTGTCGTTGTTTTGTTTAAATATGTGACATATCTCAAATGAAAAGAAAGTAAACGCACGCGCAAAGAAAAAAAAGATATTAAACAGTTTTCATCTCTTTCTTTCACTAGACGGCTCATTTCGACATTGTATTCGAAAATCGTAAAAAGCTATTCGATGAAGTCAATCGAATAAATATTCAATAGAGAAAACACAACGAAATACACAAATTAGTTCTTCTTACTTTTCTTGACACACAAGTATTTATTGAATGCATGAGATCAAAGAAGAAGAAGAAGAGTGGATAAGAAAATCGTCTTCTTCGAGTATGAGCTCAACCAAGAAAGTATCTGAAAAAAGAAAGAAAAGTTTTTGTTTTATCGATTTCTCATTTTGTATCATGCATATTCTTCGATTGTCCAATTAACAATGTATATAGATAATAAATTGATAATTAAAAAGGCCCAGATTATCGATTATCTTACCTATCTTTCGCTTCATTATAATAAGCGACGTAATTTATAAGAAAATTTCGTATGTAATTCGTCCGATCAATCATTCATTGATACGTATGTGTATGCAATAATAATAAGAAGAAGAAAAAGGAGAGAAAAATATTCGACTCAATTTGTCTGCATATGAACATGCAAATATGAAAAGAGATACGAAACAACCAGACGATATTTCTTTGGTGTTGTTCATTCATTTATTTGTCAATTTGAGTTGCATCATCTTCAAAAAAAAAACTTCTTCTTCAATCAAACAAACCCATTACTATTTTAGTTGAGAATATTCTCTCATTGCTTTTTAACACTCGCGAGCATGAATTAACATATATATAGATACTGTTCAACATATTTCATAGGCTCGTAAAAGCATTCGTTTTCATTTTTAATATGTATGTGCGTGCGTGTGTATGCAGTCTGCTCGTATATACACCTTAAGGAGGCGGAGTGATACGGTTAAAGAGCATAAATAAGCTGCAAGGCATACGTGTAAATACGTAGTTGCATGTACATATATAAAAACTTATTTGAAATTTTCAAATCTGTTGATTAATCAATGAGATCATATTGTACATTAAATTAATTTTTAAAAATCTGTTTCTTTTTCTTTTACTCGTTTCTCTCACAAACGGTAATGCATGCATACGTTTGCATATACACCATGACGATCGTATTTTCATTCCTGCACATTTGGAGGTCGGATGTGTTTGAATGCAGAAGCAGGAAAAAAAGAAAAAAAAGTCTAAATTGCAAGGACAATAAAAAAAAAAGGAATGTTTGGTCTTTTTTTGTGTTCTTTTCCTCGTCATATACGACATTTTTTACTGACTCTTTTTATTAGTGAAAGAACGTGGTGGATACTTTTTGTTCGATTTCTAAACCGGATTTTCGTGTGAAAAACGCGCGTCGTTGTAATGAGAAGCTAATCGTGTGTCTCAATGATGAATTTTGCGAATACAGAATATGTTCAACGTGCTTGGCTGATTTTTACGAGACGTAAACAAATCACAGCAACTAACGCACTTCAAACACCGTTACGACGATGTTTAACAATCATTGATTTGACAACATTAGGAGTCGGAAGTACGCTAGGCGCAGGAATATACATTCTTGCTGGTACAGTTGCAAGAGATTTAGCTGGTCCTGGCGTTCTTCTCTCGTTTCTAATAGCTGGAATAGCGTCGTTACTGTCTGGACTTTGTTATGCTGAATTAGGTTCGAAATATCCACGAGCTGGCTCAGCTTATGTTTATTCATACATAGTCATCGGAGAATTCGCTGCATTTGTTACAGGTGAATTGTTTTCGATTGTTTGTTGTACAATTTCTTTTTCTCGAATTTCTTCAGGTTGGAATCTCATTCTTGAGTATATCGTCGGTGCTGGTAAGTCAAAACTGAATAATTTATCTTTTGCTGTCGTAAGAAAACACAGATTATTTGGCATAGATAGCATCATCAGCACGAGCATGGACAAGTTCAATCGATTCGATGATTAATTTTCGTATGACTCGATTCTACGAAACGAATTTTCCATTTCCATTCGAGAATTCATCGGGAATGTTTGCATCTTATTTGGATATTGGTGCGTGCATTTTAACTCTGATAACAACAATGATTTTAGCTATCGGTGTTAAAGAATCAAGTCGAATGAATAATATTTGTACAGCCATAAATTTAACAAGTGTTACAAGTAAAATAGCAAAAACGATACGAAAATGAGACTAAAGATTAGTTTTTTTTTGTTTTAGTTATCATTCTCAGTGGTCTTTCGAAGATAAATATGGATAATTGGCATATTTCTGTTGATCAAATTAAACAAAATCAAACGATGAATTCAATGGGTAAAGGTGGTTTTCTACCGTATTCATTCTCAGGTGTTCTCTCTGGTGCTGCAACATGTTTTTATGCTTTTGTTGGCTTTGATCTTGTTGCTACAACTGGTGAAGAAACTGAAAATCCACGTCGAGCAATTCCAATTAGTATTTGTCTTGTTCTATTCATCTGTTGTTTTGTTTATTGTTCAGTTGCAACTATTCTTACGTTAATCATTCCTTATTATTCCATACGCGTCGATGCATCACTGCCCGATGCATTCGATCGTGTTGGTTTATCACACGTGAAAATAGCGAGTAAGTCATGCAAATAGACAGCACAAGACTAACAAATATGTTGTTGTTGTTTTTTTTTGTATTGCTCAGTTACACTTGGTGCAATTACTGGTCTTACATCGAGTATAATTGGTTCATTATTTCCTTTGCCACGGGTTTTATATTCAATGGCATCTGATGGTCTTCTATTTTCTATATTCAGTCAAATTTCAAGTCAATCTCGTACACCTGTTTATTCAACACTTATCGGCGGTATAATTGCTGCTTTTATGGCTTTAATATTTGATCTATTAACCTTAGTCGAAATGTTAAGTATTGGAACATTAATTGCCTATACGCAAGTTGCACTAGCTGTATTAATCTCACGTTATGAAAATTCAGATAGTAATTTAAGTGGAACATTATTTTCAATATTAATTATGATTGTTTGTTTATGTTTAATATCGATACATGAATTCGAACAGCAGCATGATTATATAAATCCATTGATATTTATAGTTTTTTCATGTTTAATTTGTTTATTAATCCATTTTGTTTATAAAAAATTCTCGAAACGAAAAGAAAATCTCGATAATGAACTAGGCAAAATATTTCTCACACCTTACGTACCATGGTTGCCTGTGTTAAGCATATTCTGTAATATTTATTTAATGTTAAAATTACGTTTCATAACTTGGATACGATTTCTTATTTGGATGATAATTGGTCTTTCGATTTATTTATTCTACGGCATTCATCAAGCTGGTAGAATGATTATTTCATAGAAATGTTCGAAGTTTTATTTGACTATCAGATTATATATAAATTACGAATATGTATTTGTCATTGCTTGTTTCAACAGAGACAAAAAAAGAAAAAGAACTAACGATTAAATTTGAATAAATCAAAAAATTTGTTTTTTGTCGCTGAAAAATGTTTCGTTTGTGTTCGAGTTGATTTGTCTTGTTCAACACTTGATGCACGTTTATTTACAGTCGGCTTCGAATCAGTCAAACGACTTCGATTGACCGTCGATTGAAAACGAGCGTGATTGGGAAGTTTTTTCGGTTGATGTGATGGCGCGTCTTCGTTTGATGAACGTGCAGCCCAAACATCGGATACCGACGATAGTTCATCCGATGTTTGACGAGCTTGTGGTGCTCGACTAATTCGTCCGTTCGACACGGGAAGAATACGAACAGGCGGTTGATTGATGGTCGATGGTGGAATTGGTGGTTTAGTTGCTGGAAATAATTGTTGTTGTTTGGGATAATTTGTTGAATAGATCGCATTTGGTGAATAGTTTCGTTGTTGTTGAAGAAGTTGACTTCGTCGTCGAACACAATCTTCTAAGAGATTGCCACAAGGTGGATTTGAAGGCTCGTATGACGATGTACGTTTGTTTGTGTACGATTGTGAACGATGATCATTGAGTTGAGTTTGTTTTGAACGAAGAACAGGAATTGTATTCGTATTAGTTAAGTCAGTTGAGGGACGATTCGATGCCGATGGAGCACGAGAATTAGCTGGACGTTGATCGACGAATTTTTCTTTCCAAAACTCATGTTCTTCACGTCGTTTATCAGCAGCTATGATAACATCGAATACTCGATCGAGTGATTCAGGCGTCGGATCAAACGATGAGAAACGTTTTTTCTTCGATGAACTTATCGGTTTAAAAGTTGATGTTGATAGAGGCAAATTCGTATTCGATGCTAATCGTCCTCCGATCGAAGCTTTCTGCTCGGTTTTTTTCAATGATAAATCATGATAAACCTTTTGATTTTGATTCTGTTGTTGTTGTCGACGATGACGAGCATGTTTTTCACTCAATGTATCGAGCGAACTCGAACGAGATAATATTGTACTTAGAATCGCGCTTGAATTTTCATCTTGTTCACCTGGATGATAATCTTTGTAGAATGGCCGATCTATATAATAGACTTTGCCTGTTGGCATTAATTCGTATTGCAAAAGACGACGTTGAGTTTTTTGTAGACTAGCAACTGCTCGTCGTTGTCGTTGATATGGATTTAAATTTGGACGTGGTGGATACGGATATTTTTCTTCACTACTCTCATCTTTTGTTTTCATTATTTGACGATTATTTGTCGTTGTTAATAGACGATTGGGTGTTTCTTTTGTCGGTGGAGTACGATTGTTCACTAGTGTAGAAGTCGAATTCAAGATTGGTTGATCATTTAACGACAATGTTGATGATGATGTTGTACTTGAATCGCGAGTTGTTAAATCATCGAGTGTAGATAGAACTAGAAAAGATTGAAAGAAACATTGATAAGAATTGAATGGAAGTGATTGATTTTGGGGAGACAAAAAATGATAAAACAACAAATAGACATGACGAGAGGAAGAGGGTGACATTTAGATAATACCATCGCCTGAACTAAATGTTCGATCGTCACTCGATTCATCGATATAAGCAAAATTAGATTCTTTAGCATGTCTAGGAGGATGAAGAAATTGATGATGAGACGGAGACTTGTCTGCTCTTGTAGTAGTAATAGTAGCTGCTGCTGCTGCTGTTGTTGTCGGTGGTGGTGGTGGTGGTAGTAGTGGAGGTGGCGGTGGTAGAGGAGGCGATATTTGTGATGATGTTGATCTGTCATTTGTCTCACCAGTTGGTACGACAATTGTCTTAGTATTTTCGATTGATGGTACCAAGATCAATTCATAATTTTTATTATGTATTGGTGATTTATCATTAGCGTTAGTAATAGTTATAGTTTCTGATATTGTTATTGACAAACCTGTATCAAGTTTTGTATATGTCACCGTTGTATACGTTGTTCTCGATGGTTCTTGTTGATCATTGACTGTAGTTTGTTCTGTCATGATGAATTTACCTGAACTTGGTTTATCATCATCAGAATCTTCAGTTGAATTTCCAGATGTATTTGTATTTAATTTAATCGAAACAATACTTCCACCAAATAATGTTTTACCAACTAATGTTCGATTGAGATACGAACTTAGTCGTGTTACATTCTGATATCGAGTAAAGCCAAGTACGAAAATTGAAATAATACTTCCATTTCGAAAGCTAGTTACACTACAAGTCGAATAGTACAATGCATATTTCGTTTTTGTATCAGCAAGTGTCGTTCCGATCTTAAAGAAAGAAAAAAAAAGAGAAAAACTGATGATTTTGCTTGAAGAGAAAGAGAAGATGACTGGTCGAAACATGCACACGCTCGAACTAATTGAATTTTGTTACTTGTTGCATGCACATTCTATCTCGATAGTTGCATATAGAAATCAAATTGGCTATACACTGGAATAAATAATCGAGAAGCAAACGCTCGATCGATCGTTAGATGAACATGAACGAACGATAAACAAGAGGAGTAATAGAAAGATTCTTCTTGTTCTCTTTTCCGAAAAAACTACTTGTAATAATCCTAATCTATCTTCTTTCAATTTCTTGTCTACATGCGTATGTGTCTGCCTGCCTCATCTTCTTCTTTTCTTATTTAACAGTTACTCGGCTGTAATCAAGCGTAAATGATACATTCGACAAGAATAGTCAATCAATGAAATGAATAAGTAATTGTCTAAATGATATCAAGGGAATTAAACGTAAATAGAACTGAGTTGTCTTCGTGTGTATATGTGTCTGCTTTTTTTTGAGGGTGTTTTCAATTTCAATTCCGATCGATTTGAATGAAGAAAAAAAAAAGAAATGCGAGAAAATGAAAATCATTTGATGTTTTGATCCACGAGAGATTTCGAAGGAAATCTAATAAACTAAAGAGTTTAGTATACAAATATTGATTTAGTGAAAAAAATACCGAGATAATCTTATTACTGAAACTTACCAATGAACAGAATTCTCTTTTATAAGTTTTTGCTAGAGTCGATGATGGATCGAAAAGTAATGGATCAAATACAGCACGAACAGAAACACTTCCAGAATAATAATCTGTTGTTGTTTGATCGGCTTTTTGAACTTAAAAAAAAACACACGAAAGATAATGATTGATAATAAAATTACAAAATGAAGAAAACCTAAAGTAACAGCAAGGACAACAGCTGCGACAATGGCAACGAGAACAACAGCTATAGATGAGCCGATAAATATTCGACGGCGTGGTGCACGCGAACGAGAATTGGATGTTGTCGGTTGATCTTCTTCATTTTCGCTTCGACCTGGTCGACGATAGGAAATTAATGGTTGAGGAATTTGACCGTTCTGTAATTCAAGTGTTGATATCACAGTTTGATAATATTGACGTGAAAGAGGAGGAGATGCATGTACAGCTCGGCCAGCAATACGTTTCCATTGTTCTAGATTTAAAAGAACAAAAAACAAAACATCCATGACTCAATGTATCTCGAGAATCTATTTACCAGTATTATGTAGACCGGGCATTTCGTTTAGATGTAAATCTGTTAGAGCTGTATCGGTAACAACTTCATCGAACATTTTTATTTCCTGTCGAACTGTATGTGGATTTCGCTAAGATTATTTTGAAGATACAAAACAAAAAAGAAATAACGATTGATCAAAAAAGAAAAATTAATGATTTACTCGATGAAGTTTATCTTCAGGAATAGGTGGTAAACGTCTCGGTGGTAGTACTCGTCGTTCTTCATCTAATGACATTGCTATGTTTTCTTTTGTTGATATTGAAAATGATCGATCAATGTACAAGTTTTTTAACGTTTCATTTGCGCTGGGCACACGTTCGTTAAGACTGAAGAAGAAAAACAAAAGAAAAAGACTCAACTGACTCTTCAATAATTGTTCTTTCTTGCATTCACTCATTTCGGATTAACATTTCAAAAGAAAAATATTAGTAATTTAAATGTCAACGACGCCAACTCACGTATTCTGTTGATCATTATTCAATATCTTCTGTCGTTTCCATCGTAATGGTGGTCCTGAATTTTTGTCATCTTTTTCGTCGTCACTACTGCAACTACTGAGAACAATAGTCGATGATGTACTATTATTTGACTGAGGATCAAAACGAATATACGATATTTCGGCATCATTGTCATTGCTTCGTTTCATATCGGTTTCGTTGCTTCCATTCATGTCTTTGTTTCGTCTTCAAAAATCTTTCAAACTGTTTTTTTCTTTTCGATTTCGGCTAATGATGTCAATGGAATAGTAGTAAGAAACGAAATTGAAAATTGCTTGTGCAAACAAATACACCCCATATTTCTCTCTTCTTGTCTTGTTTTTTTTTTTATTTTTTTTTAACTCAATAATTGCACTTCAATAATGTAAGTGCTGGTAAAAAAGAACAACAACAACGACGACGACAACGACATGAAAAGATTGTGAGAGAAAAAAGAAACGTTTAACTTATCAATTTGGAGTTCAAATCAGTAGACATACACAGCTATCTTTTTATTTATTCGTATATAAAAGTTGTGTGAACAAGACTTAACGGAATGTACTCTCAAACCATTTGAAAAATCAATAGTTGATATTACAGAATGAATAAAATGCAGATGTAAGTCGTACTAATAGTATCTTGATAAAGTCGAAGATAAACATTCTTCTCAATGCATACTTATCGTTATTATCATAATTGAAACAGAAATAATTTAATGAAAAATAATATTATTCTACATTATTAACATACTTGTTGTATTTGTATATGTCATCAATAGACAAGAAAAAAAATAATCATTACAAGTTAAGTACAAAAAGAAAAATGATCAAACGAGACAAATCATTTATGATTTTGTTGCTGCCTGTCTGATTATTAGAAGAAGAAGAACTAAACAAGCCAGTTTGTCTAGACTAATTTTTAAAATTGAGCAAGCAAACATGCTTCGATTGACGTAAGTTCTCGACTATAAACTCGTAGTTCATCAAGATAGCCTTGTAACGTAGTATTAACATCAGTTGGATTACTGCAACGCGGCGAACCGAGTAACATATTGCCAAAAGTTAAGAAGTCTGCAGTTCCACTTGCTGAGTAAATCTTAGCAGCTGACGACGAAGCATATAAAACTCCATTAATATATAAACGATCCCCATTAGTTGGACTATATGTTTCAATAACATGTATCCATTGATTATTGGAAACGACAGGACCAACTGTTGTGATTGAACTGGCTGCATTATAAACTCGACTAATTATTGTACCAGTTGAATTAAAATTAATAAATGGTGTACACCAACTTAGACCTTTGAATGAGTTTATTAGATACGTACGTATATAGGAATTCCTTTTTTTTCTTTTGAAAATAAATTTCTACCTGAACTATTCGCAGAGACATGTACGAGCGCGCCTTTTACAATAGGATATACCCAAAAAGCAATTGAATACGAGTAATTTGATCGGCCAAGACTAAGCAAACCTCCGACTTGAACATATGAACTCGAACCTGACAACGAAACAGCTTGATCTCTTCGACCCGTTGTAAACAATGCTCCAGAATATGTCAAAGATAAAGAATTTGGACCACTATCTGTATAATCTCCATCAAATGGAAAATGAGCAACTAACGATACATCGTTCGATATTTCACATGAAGTTTTAGCATATAGAAATATTTTAAATTCATCAATATAACCTGAATAATAGGGTCGACCTATTGTTCCATCGATTTGAGCATATCCAATAGTAGCTGATGCATTTGTTCCTAAATATGGCCCAATACCAGTCGCTGAACTTGCATCAAGAACACCATCGAGATAGATCAATCGTTGTCGGTTAGCATTGTCATAGACAAATGTTGCGTGATACCATCTTGAGTTTTGTAAGACCGCGGTACCTATTGTATCATCGCCATAAAAACCCATATAAAGCCTACCGAGATGTGTCATTAAAAACAAACAATGCCGGTACGTATTTGATTGACTTTGTTGTCCAAAAAATGCATTATCTTGTGTCGGAACTCTTGTTAAATAAAACCAAAATTCAATTGTAAAACTTCGATTATAAAAATCCATTGGCGGTACTGTTAGTCGAGTGAGATTCGGAGCATCCAGACTGATAGCACTGTCAGCATAACCATTCGTATAAGTTACTGAACCAGAACTAACAGCTGAATAAGTGCCTGTTTTATCATTGGTATTTGATTCGAATTTATAGTAGGCAATGGGAGGTTCAAATACAGGAGGCAGCATGACACAAGCTACACCACAGACTGATGTACTTGTCGTTGTTGTGGTTGTTGTTGTTTGAGTTGAAGTGGAAGTACTATCTGTCGTTGTCGTAGGTGCTAAACGTAGAAAAATGATTTTCAAATCATCTACTTAAGAAAAAAGATGTTACTTGTTTCTGTCTCAGTTGTACTCGTTATTTGTGAAGATGTGATTAAATTATTAATCAATAGAATTGGTAATGCAATAGCTACTACAGCAAGTAGAATCAAAACAAGTACGAATGCTATTGTTCGTGGCCATGTCGCACATCCTAAACATCCAGTTTTTGTTTTCTCAGTCACAACATCAGATAGTAATTGATTTTTTGTTAAAGTTGGCGATGGTACAGGCGACGTCGATTCCCATAAATGTGGTTGTTGCAATTCTAATGATGAGGATAGCTAATTCGCAAAAACAAATAAAAATCATTTTTTCAGCAAAACATCTCTCTCAGATACTCACACGACGTGAATTATCTATCGTTATATCCCAATTACTAACTCTTGTCGAAGCTACAGTCTAAATAATCAAAGAGTCCACAGAGCAGTACGTTTTCTAATTCAAAAACATACAGTATGCTGATTGATCATGCTAATAAAAAAAAGTGACTTTTACTCAACTGATCCTTCTTTTTTATTATAAAAAGAAATGAAATCTTTGCAATGCACGAAAGATGAAATTCAATCTTAGTGCACGCTGATGAAAACAAAAAAAAATCAGACAAAACAAGAAAAAAACTGAATATCACAGTCGATGATTCTGTTCTTCAGGATTTTTTATTGATGGAATTGTTGACGCATCCATTGAGCTTGTTGTGAAACAGGTAAAAATGCAGTTGGTTTACGAATACCAATAACACCACAAGCAATACGTTCACCGGAATCACTTCAATTTCGAAGAAATTCAATAATACATCAAACTAAAATCGATTTTCTTACCCTGTTTTCATGCTACGTTCATTCTGATTTAAACCAAGATCATCTTCACGTTCATGAAGAACAAGAGCACGACCAAAGTACTAAATAATAGAAAAACAACAATAAATACAGCAACACTAAACAACTCACTCCATCAACGCCAATTAATGATGCTCGAGGAATTTCAATAAATACTCGTGCATTACCTAATTGATCACTGACAACATTGCCGAAATCGCCCCAATGACGTTCAGTGCTTCGTTCGCTGCCATGCTAAAAGTTTTTCAAACAAAAAACAAATCGAATCGTAGCAACACAATTTACTAACACGTTGAATATAGGGATTGAAATGTGCGCCAGCACTTAAACAAGCATTTGTAAGATCACCTTGTTCGTGAACATGTAAACCGAAACGACTGTTTGGTTTGAGATTAAAGATAACTCCTTCGATAATAACTGGTGCTCCTTCATTTTGTTGAGTGAGTGTAACCGAGCCAAAAGCGTCATATTGAGGTGCTGATTGAAGTAAAACAACGCCGACTAATGGAAAGTCAGCTGAAACAAAACTTGTGATGCATAAAGCAAGAACTAAACAAGTCAAAGACGAATGCATTTCTATCGATAAAATTTAAGAAGAAAAGTAAGATTAAATCGTGAATCGAACGATTTATATACACAGAATACGAAGAAAGATATCGATATCGATATCACTACGCCCTAGATCTATCTCAGATCAAGGATTATCCAGTCATTTCGATATATGATTCGTGGTTTTTTTTTCTTTCTAAATAACTATACAATTTATTTTCACAAACACGATAATAGAGATGAAAATACAATTTAGCATTTTTTTTGGGGGGGTATTTTGTTCTCTGAATTTAATCTAACACAAATCGAATTATTTATAAAGTTAATTACGAACTATACACGAATATTTCTCTCTCACGAACGAAATGCACGAAGAAAAAGAATTTCTATTTTCGAAACGATCGGCCCGGTGTCGCAAGTGTATTCAATTGTTGTTGTTGTTGTTTCTTAATCGTCGTTGTCGTATTATTCATCGCACTAAATTGTCCATAGCCCGATGATTTCACGTTTTTCAAAACGACTCGTTTCGTTGTCGTTGCAATTGCCGATGCTGTCGTCGTTGTTGTTCGCATTGGTGTCGCATATTTCGATGCTGGCATTGTCGTTGTTGTTACCGGTTTATTTCGAAGTGGTGTGAGAATATTTTTATTTGCTGATGTCGATGAAACACTTCGTTGAACGATTGTCGATTGAACTTGTTGAGGTTTACGAATGCCGGTGGTTGTTGTTGTTTTGTTGTAACGCAATGGAGTTGAAACACCGCCATCGTCCGACATATGACCGTTGCTTGCCCAACGATTACCGGCACCGCCACGGATCCATTTGGCGTTGTTTTCGTTGTTTCGACAGCCGGGTGAATCTAAATTCACGGATTACGACAGAGAAATAAAAAGAAAAAATGCGTACCGGTTGATGTTGATCGACGTTTCGAGAAACGATTTTCGGATAAAACCTAAATGATAAAAACAAAAGTGAATCTTTTAAACAATAATCGAAATTCATTCATACGAGAGATTTTAAACTACGAATTTCGTTTTTACATTGAGCCATTTCTTTGAACAATTCTTTCATTTGAACTAAATAAAACAAATCGATTGAAATTCTCGATTAAAATCTTCGATAAACAAACCTTGTTCAGGTTCTTGTTCGAATGTTTCATTTTCATCTTCGATCGGAAGCATTTCTTTGACATAAATAATTCCACGATTTTCATCAATGATTTCAATTGCATCATCAGTCGAAAAGCCTGATTCAACAATATAATATTCCTTTAAAAAAACAATCAATCAATCAATCAATCTTCTGCACACATTGTCGAACTTACTTTGCATGGTAACGAAATCGGTAATTCGTCATCACGAATTCTAAACCAAAAACAGTTCGTTTTTTCCACAAAAGAAAAAAATCTATTCAACATACGTTTTCGAATATTTTTCATCGTTATGAAATTGAAACAATGATAAAGGTCCGTAGGTATATTGACCATCAGCTACGGCATAAACAAGTTTATTATTCGGATCGGCATTGTGACGATGTTCTAAATGAATTTCATGATGAATAATCTTTCGAACGAGCAACTCAACTCAAATCTACCTAAGATAGCAAACGGAAAATCGAATGGAATTACAATATGTGTCGAATCCATAGTTAGCAGACAATGATTGAGAAAATGAACGCTGAGATTTAACAATGAACATCGTTGAAACAAAGAACCCGCAAGTTTTTTTGTTGTGTGTGCGTTCAAATGAATACGAAAAAAAGACAATCGTCGAGTTTTAAAATCTAAAATATTTTTTTATTTCGTTTTTCTGATTGAAATTTTCGACAGAAAAAATATTTTTTCTTTTATTCAGCGAAAATAGATGTCAGCAGAATGTATAAATATATTTCTGTTTTCCACCCGATAATATTATACGTATATATAATAATAGGCATCTATTTGAAAGATTATTATTTCTCACCGAAACAAACGAAAATAAAAATATAACATAGGAAAAAAAACGACAAAGCATATTGTCAACTAATAATCGCAAAGAAAAAAGCCTAATCGAAGCAAAACTAATAGTGTCCGTTTAATAAAATAGACAGTCAGGCGGCAAAAGAAGAGAAAAACGAAGATTATATTTGTTGTTTGCTTTTTGTTTATACATATTAACACAGACACACACATACACGGATATGCATGTAGACCATTTCGTCGTTTATTAATAGGAATTCTATTGCATAGCAGAAGTATTTATAATTTGTGTGAATGTGGAATGTTTGAAGAGAAACAGATGAATTGTTTTATGGTTCTTCTTCGATGGTTTTCAATTCTTTACGACGACGTTCTTCGTCTGAAAATTTCGACGAGATAAATTTTGTTTAATTGAAATTTAAAATCAAAACAAACCTGCTTCTCGGACCCAACGTTCTCGATTTGATTTCAAGTAGTCTGACCATGGTCTTCGAACAGCTGTCGGTCGTGGTATTGGCGTTGTCATTGATAGAGGCAGTTTTTTGTCAGTTCTAAGCAAAACAAAAACAACAAAAAATAGTACAAATCTGTTATCAATTTTTCTTCCGTACGCATTGTCGTCATTCGATGATGCTGCTGACGACGATGGTGTTGGTGATGATACTGTACTTCGCTGTGGAATCATTGGCGATGTAAGTTCAGAATCGGGAAGAACAAATGATTTTAATACTTTTTCTAACATATCACCCATAACAATAAACGATGGTTCAACGATATATTGAATAAAACCTTAATTAGAATCATCGTCGATTTTTTTTTCTTCTTTCGAATTCAACTAACCAATTTGTGATTCAGCAACAAGTGTGTTCTCTCGATCGCATAAAGGTGAACATGGCAAGCCTAATTCTTTTTCTTTTTCACCCTGTTTAAAAAATTCTTCCATGAGTGATTGTGTCCAGGATTGATGAATTTCCCATGGTTTGCCCGGATGACTTATATCAGCACAATGAAGAACAAGCGCCAATGCTTTAGCTTTTTCAATACTAGAAAATAGAATACATCGTTTTAGTTTCCAGTTCGTGCTCTTTGTTTTTCAAAAACATACTTCTCCGGCATACTTAAAAGACTTTTCATCGTTTTAAGTTGTGTAAAATGAGAACTCATATCTGTTGCAAGCACCATTTCAATAACAAGGTGTCGAAAATTTCTTTCAAATTAACAAAAAAAATATATATATTAGTTTTAGTGTTGAGTGTTCTCACGTACTTGTATTCATCGGAAGTGAATTCAGAAAGAATATTATAATCGTCTATTCTCATTATACGAAATGCTGCACTAACATGATGATTTTCTAGGACAGCACGATCATTATAAATCAACGCTACATCCGATCTTGATTGAATATGAAAATTATTCGATGTTCCTGTATGTTCAAAATCATGTATAATTGCTGCGATAAACATTGCAAATAATTCATGATCATTCAACCAATTCTAGTAGACAAAATAAAAACATTTCGCAATGGATTTGTACGATCAAATCAATGAAAACTTCAAGGCAACTACAACTACAAGCTACTTGAATTTCGACTAAGAACTAAGATGATCAACTACAAAAACTAAAATAAACAAATAAACTCCGTTAACCTCTACCATAAGACCAGAACTGTAGATGATTTGATAGGTGGTTTGAAGAACATCAGCAGCATGTATAAGATTATGATATGGATTTCGATATTTGCTATAGCCACTTTCCATTTGTTCGAGAAAATTTTGTAAAGCTGTGATAGAAATCTTAAAAATGACAAAACGAAAAACGAGATCATTTTCAATAATTTCGGTTCTTTTTCTTTTTTTTTTATTACCCGGAGTTTATTTGGTAGATTATATCGTTGCATTAATTCAAAACCCACATAACGTAAACATTGACCATTTGTAAATTCATTAACAGAAAATACATCAAATGTCCATTCGTTAATTGTCTAAGTAGAAAACAAAACAAACGATTAGACGCACATTTCTCAAAACAATCAAAAGAAACAAATAAAGCACATCAAGAGTAACAATAACAACAACAGTTAAGCATGCATTCTTGTGCAAATCGAGAAGAAACTTAAACTCCGAAGAAGAGATTGATTTAAATTCTCTCCTAACTGTTTGTCGTGTGTGTTTTGTGAAGAAACCGAGCAGACAACTACTGAATGTGTGAAATAACATTGAACAAGATAATTCGTGATGTAACTATCGGCTGTAAATATTGAATGTGCATAACAACGAAGGAAAGATATGATATTCTTTTTTGTGAAATAGAAAGACAAGTTAGATCGGTTGAGAAACTGATAGATGAAAGGAAAGAATAGGATAGATTGCTTAGCGTTGTTTTTTGTTGCTGTTTAAAGAATATTTTATGGTGAATCAAAATACCTTAAATTTAATGTCGATAGACAGACGTCTCAGGTACCTAGAAAACATACACAAAACAATGGATGCCAATTCGAGCGATACATCCAAATAACAGGGGGGACAGGGAATTTATCACATGCACACACAATTCGAATCGATCAATGATCGATTGGAATTGTCTCAAGTAGAACAAAATGTTTAGTAGGTAATTTCGATCAATTTGCTTCTTGCTTTCGCTTTCTTTCTTTCCTTTTTCGGTTGATTTAGGACAGTTTCATTTTGGTTTTTTGTAATCATACCTTGATTTTCACATGTAGAGACCATTTTTTAACAATCCTGATAAAAGGGTGATGAGAAGAAAAAGTGAACGAAGAAAATCAAAATCAAAGAAAATATTCAATATTTAAGAAAAAAGAGTAAGAAACAGAAAATATATAGCAAATGTAAGAGAAAAAGAGAACATTTAAAGTAGACGACAAAAAATGCGGGCTGCATCTAGAGTTAGAGCGACTGCTTAGGTCATACCTGGAACAGCTGCAAGACAGAAGAAGAAAAAAAAACAAGGTCATTTTATTTGTTTAGTTTTTCTTTCTGAATGTCTAACATTGATTCAGATGATTTTCTCATGGATACGAAAGAAAATGAAAACATCGACATGAAATAACCACGTACCTGTCAACCATAATACCAGCACGAATAGCTTGAGCAACACTTTTGAATTTAGGTTTATCCGATGGTCGTCGTTTTATTGTCGACATTGATCGTGTAAATGTCATAGCTAGCCAATCTCGAACTTCATTCGGAACGGAATCCGGCTCGATTTCAGACAATGCATTATCATCTTCTTCCATGAGTCGTCTATGACAAGAGAAGAAAAGAGAAGAAAATTAGAAATGATTATTAAATAAAAGATTTGACACGAAGTGAAACATTTTCATTCTTTGTTCTATGTTAAAATTATTAATTTCTCATTTTTGAAATATATTGTAATTATCAACGACAGACTCTCTACTTCTTTTTCTCACTTAAACATTAAAGAAAAATGAATTCATCTTTGAAGACAACATCTTCAATGTTAAAGATGATAGTAGGCGTTCTTCTTTTTTCATGAAAAAAAAACTGAAGAAAAAAAAAAGCCATGAAATCCTCATAAAAAGAAGCATTGTCTTCTTTAGTTTTTTTTTATCTCGAAGATTTAAGAAAGTATGAAGGTTATTTCTATTTAAGCATGCTAGAATAGGTTTATAAATATAAGAAAGAAAATCAAGATCTTGACGAAGAAATTTCATGCAACCGTTTGTTATTACAAACATAAAAGCAAAGTAGATTATCCAAATACCATATTTGCAAAATGAATGCTTATTTACAATATTTGGAATTCAGAAAAAAATCCTTTTTTTTTAAGAGCAAAGAAGAAGTATTTGTTGCTAAGTGCATATGGTGTATGAATTTCAAAAAAAATGAAATTGTGTTCAGTGACGAGCTTGAAAATGTGAAGATGAATGTGCATTTCTCATGCGCTTACCGACGTATGGGCACGACTGGAGGTAGTCGCTGCTTTTGTCTGTGTGAATAGATATACAAGGTTTTTTTTGACGTTGAGGTTGAAATTTTTGAGAAACAAGGGAATAGTAGGAGGGGTTCTATGAAATGAAAGACTACGAATAAGTCGTGTGCTGTTACATACCGAGTTTCATCTTGATGAACGGCTTCGAGAACATTGGCTGTGTATTCTAAATTACGCACTAGATCATCTTTTCTTATTAGTATATTGCAATGAAGAGCAGCAATGATTGTCCGTAATCTAAATCGAAACAAAGAAAAACAAAACCATTAGAAATCTTCTGTTTTCTAGGCAAGTTTGTTTGTTTGTTGTTTTATTAAATCACCAAACAAATCTCGTTTAAGAAGATTGAATTAGTCATTTTCAAAGGGATTCGCTTGTTTGCATATTATATTATCTAATTTCTGATGTGTATAGGTCATGAGATAATTACTTTCATAGGTCATAGAAAGGAAACAGATTCTTGATAAGAAAATTAAATTTCGTTTTATTTATTCTTTTCTTTTGTAAAAGAAAAAGGAATAAGATTAATAAAGAAAGCATTATCTTTACCTTTCACTGCTTATTTGTAATGCATCGAACGCAGTAGGCGACGGCAAACAACTGAGATCATGTAATGTTGTAACATCATGTTCAATGATATCGTGTTTGCTATTCGTCTGAAGTGAATCGATATTAGCCGAATTGCCACTTGATTTCGATTTGTGTGAGAAGATTGGCGATAAATTCTCTGACAATAACATAATAGATAGTTTTCGATTGTGAATAAGAAAAGCAAAGAACAAAAAGTCGAATCGTTCCTATTTGAAATAGATTGAGTGTGTCGTCTGCCCTAGTTTTGTTACTGCTGTTGATGTCGTTGTTCTAGCCGAGATTCATGACAAAAGAAAATCCTCCTGCTTTCTTCCGATTGCTTCTTTTTCTTCTTTGCGTGTATTTTCTACTCGGTATGATTATCTAATGGACATCCAAATAAAGAAGAAAACAACTGACAACAGATTTTCTGCGTACTACATTAATGAAGAGAGAAAAAGAAATAGATGATAGAAAACAACTCAAGTTTGCATGATAGATATCTATGAAAAGAAAAGAAGGGAGACAGAGAAAGATAGGAAAAAAAAGAAAGTGAAAACGGAAAGAATAGAAAATAACTTTCGAGTATTAGGATAATGCATATGTATACATATCAAAAGCGATGGCATGGCTAACATCTTTCATTGTAAATGTCATTAATAACACGCTTTTCTACGGCTAACAAAGTCATCTCGATCGAATTTCGAAAAATTTCAAAATCTTACTTTTAATTTTACAGCAAAACGTCATGAAAAAAAGCAGATATATTGTCAAATAAATGTTTAATGTTAAAAAATGAAAGAACATTCTCAGCTAGTAGTGTTTCTTTTTTACTTGCTGATTTCTATTGTTCTCATCTTTACTTTTTTTCGATCGTGATCGAACGGAAAGAAATAAAACAATTGTTTTCTTATAGAACATTCTTTTCCCCCCCGAAGTTAAACATATAGGTGTTTTGTTAGCTAACCAGTTTCATTATTAACGAATGCTGCCGCCGTCGCAGCCTTGGACGTTTTTGATGAATGATGATGGTGATGATGATGTCGTTTGGTACTCGTTGCTCCCGAAACTAAAAGAAAAAATATTTTAAACAGTGATTTTTCTTTTACGAGACAAAAAATAAAAGAAAAATCAAATCAAATCACACCATCAATCATTGAACCATCGTTTAATTTAACGAGTATTTGACCAGTGACATTATGTCGGTAAAATTTCGCCGGTGCCACATCTCCAGGAAACTGAAACATGATCTGTTTCTATCTTTGACTTTCGATCAAAGATTATAAAAGCAAGAAAGCTCGACTTTGTCGTTGACGATCTGTCTGTCTATCAGTCTGTCTGTCTGTCTGTCTTTGTCTCCTTTTACTTCTTCTTATCTAATTGTCAATGCAATGTTTAAATACTCTAACATTTTTCCGATGTTAATAGAATGAGATGTGTATGTTCATCTTTATCATCATCGGAGTTTCTAAAAAGCAATAACAATATTTTCGCAGATATAGAAGAAAAGCAATAAGAAAGAGAGTTAGAGTAAGAGAGTGCTCTAAATTATCATTCTCATCATCATTTCTTATTTTTTTATTCTTCTCTTCCGAAACGAGTATTTATATCATTGACTTCCGATGAGTCGTCGATCTACTATCTCGACAAAACTAATCCTGCCTATCCGATTTGCCTTAAAGCTAATTCTTCTATAGTCAACATTGATTTGACTAATTTAAAAAGGATGCAAAAATATTAACTTGAGTACAGATTGATTAAAGTAAAAAAGAAACATGATAAGAACGTTAAACAGCTTGATTTACGTTAAGAATAGATTTAAGATCGTTGAGAAGAAAAACGGAAACTTTCATTTCTCGATATCATCATTACATGACCTTGTCTATCATCAATCTCTGCTAATAGAATAGTTGACAGAGATTCGATTAGTCGGTTTGTACACATGGGCGATAATTGTTTATTTGACAACAATGATAGATCGATCGATTTTCAGACAACTTTTCCTAGCAAACACTTATGTCAAAATTCGATATTAATAATAAAATCATTAATATATTTTTTTCTACGTATTATTTTCAAAGCAAAAAAATGTCACGTTCTTCTTAGAGTGCAATCGGTATAAGTTCAGTTGATTAGTTTTTTTTTCTTTAGCTTTAATGGATATCTTTCATGCAATGGTTCGTACGGACCAAAATATGCTAAGGGGGCATTCAGTGATTCTGACAGCTGACGATGGATGACGTCAAATAGTTAAGAACATTCGAAGCGTAACCTCGGGCGTTTTTATATGCGCGAACAAAAGGAAAAAAAAACGAGAAGACATATCCTTGTCAACCATTGATCATATCACAAGTCATAAAACGTTGAGTTTTTCTTTATTAAACATGACGGAAGTTTTCTTTTCTCTTGCACATAGAAAATCTCGCTTAGAGTTTAATCAGATAAGTTTGATTTAAATCTTTCATTATCTCTCTTACCTTTGATTGCTTTCGATGCTGGATTAGTTAACGAAGTTCCAATAATAATTAATGATGAACCTGTATTCAGTCGAATTTTTCTTCCTGGCATTATTATTTTTTTCTAATTGATATGAATAAATTACGTTCTTGCTTGAGGTTATGACTATAAATGATTAATAGTAGTCGTTTTTTTATTGCTCGTCTCTTCTTAATTATATTTTGCAATTAAAATTAAAAATAATACTTACGTTTGTGAGATTTAATGTTGTATGTTTTAGTTGAGTTTAGTTTTGTATGTGTCAAACGGGAGAAATCAGTAGCAAATAAATAAATAAATAGGAAGACGTGAGGGCGGTGTTCGAACACCGTTTTTAAATAGCATTATCTTTTTTTTGTAGTGACGTTAAACTGAGATTTGTGTGCTAGTTGTAATGTTGATCACACAAGAAGGATTCCAGAAGAACGACAGAGAAAAGAGAAGAACGAGAAAATATGATTTTTGTGCTCATCAACATCCTGCTTTAGAGAAGTAACAGCGACAACGGCGGTTACCTGTGCTATACGACGGCTGTTTGTCATGAGGGATTGTTGCGTTCTCGGTTTTTTTCTTCTTCTTTCCCTCAAAGGAGTGAGAAAAGCATTTTAACTAGAAAAGAAAAATTGGGAAAAAAATAAGAAAAAAAAAGAAGCAGAAGCAAAAGAAAAAAACGGGCAATGAAGGTAAGAAAAAGTAAAGAGAAAAAAAATGACTTGATGTATGAAAAGCGGATGTACGGCACAACACATCAGTCGTGAAAAATAAAGAAAGCTATAGTGACCGACCGTGTGCATTCAAATGCAAACAGGATTTTCCGTTTTTCTTCTGCTTCTTCTTCTTTTCCTCTTCTTTAAACTTCAAGTATGTTCAAAATACTATTCTTTGAAAATAAAAGATAATATCAAATAAATGAGCAAACCGAACCCATTAAATTTGAGTCGATTCAACCAGAATAACCTTTTCTTCTTCTTTTTCTCATTTTCTAAACCAATTAATGCAAGGAAATAGATTGTTATTAAGACCAATTAGTTTGTTTGAATTTCTTTTATTTCATCATACAAATCTCAAAAATAGCCAAAAGAATTGTTGAGCTTTTCCAAAAAAAGAAAAAGAAGAAGAAGAAAAAGAGAATAAAGAATGTTGAAGCCGATATGAAACGCATACACATCGTCTCGTACGAGAATAACAAAAACAAAAACAACAACAATAGCTTGAAAATTGAAAAACCAATAAAACTACACAGACATTGATGAATAAGAAAGGAAACAGAATAAACTGAGCTTGGTATCAGCACCAGTATTATTTTATTTGCAAGCAGTTGTTTTCGTCAAATGGACGGCATAGAATAGAAATAAAACAAAAAACAAGAAAACTATACAAAATTGATCAAGACTTGTTTTTATTGTTGTCGTGTGTGTATCGTTTGAAGAATCAAGCCAATCGACTAAGATTCTGTACTTGTCGATAGTGATGTATATGTTCGAGTATTTCTCGCTGTTTCTTTCGCTAGTGACTGTTCGTATTTGAATAAATCAGCAAGTGTAACTTCGGTCGATAGATACGTTGGATTCGGTGAGTGACGTGTTGCCGACATGTTTGCTCGTGCTAATCGAATTGATGTTTCACTAAAATGAAATGAAAAAGAAAAGGATATGAATTAATTGAATTGCATTTCGCATTGACGTCTGAACTTTTGAAGATTCATGCTAGCGAACATCGTTCCGTCGGATATTCATGCAGAAAATTAAAATATACCCAAGGAAATAGTCAATTACCTGTTGCTAATCATCGACTGAAAAAATGCCATTAGTTAACGTCGAGTTTGTTTTCTTTTTATATATATATGATTAAGTATTTAACAGTGTTTATCACTCGGGGAAAGCAGAAAAGCAACGGGTGATTTCTTCTTTTCTTACCTTGATAGTAAACTTTCTCGTGCTCGTTCGAATTGTGATGCTGATTCATGATGAAATTGTTGAGAATCTTTAACTAATTTATCTGTTTCATCGATAATCGCCTGTTGACTTTTGCTTAATCCTTGCATATCCGAAAGATTGCCCGTTGGTCGATATTGTGGATAATCGTATCGAGTATCGTTGGCAACGGGCGCATACCGAGGTGTCGGACGATGAATATTTCTGTAGACATCATTGGATGGATGTTGATGAGGATATCTCGGCGAACGAGGATAACGTGGAGGTAGAGGTATATTTTGATTTGATGTTGCGAGAAATGATACATCGAGAAGATGAGGATGAGTCGAAATCGTTTCTTGAAGTGGAATGTTCGAGAGATTTTCTGCACTTGTACTAAGGAATGTTTTCGAATGTCGACTGTGTTTCGATCGAGGCATATATTCAAGCGTGGAATAATGTGATGGAGGATGATGAACGGAGGATTTTTTCGATTCTAATTCATCGATTCTCATGTCAATTTGTCGTTTGGAATCTTCTAAACGTTCACGATAGATAGTTAAACGTTGTCGAGTCAATTCAGCCATTTCTTGTTCATATTGTTGAACTTTTGATTTCACACGTTCGCTGTCCGTTGGACTGCCATCGAATGATAATGAACGAAGTAATGCATCTGTTTCACCGATGATATAATTCAATTTGGCTTCAGTTAATTCGACCCAAATATTCGATCGATTCCAATTCAATGAAAGTAAATCGAGAATATGAGCACGTTCACGACGTAACTGAGATATTTGCTGTTCGATTTCTTTGGGAGATGATGTTCGTGGTTGTTCATAACGTTTGTCATTCGATGATGAATGTTGTCGAGATTGAGACGCAAGTAGTTTTCGTGGTGATATTGAAAGTTCACTGTGATGTTCATAGAGTTCATCTTTTGCCGATGGTTTTGATCGATGAATCGATTGTTGTGTTAATTCAGAAACATCTTCGCTATCCGATGATGAACCTTTGATATCAACTTGTAAGGCAAAATGAGCTTTTGTTGGACGAATACGAGACGACTGAAAACACAAACGAAAGAATTCGAAATAAAAATAGAATAAAAACGAATGAATGAACCTGTTCATCAACAAGAATTCCTGAGTCAGCACTACGTTCTAATGTTGTTGGACGAACTGTCGTTGAATTTGCTGATTGATGATTATCAGTCGATGGGATATAATAATTTCCATCGGTATATTGTGTTACCGTCAATGCTGATGCATGAGCACGTTGTTCGTTTAATTTTCGAATGAAATCAGATCCTGATAGAACAAATGGTTGACTCGGTTGGTGATGATCCGATGAAGCAATGGATAGAGCTGGTGAATATGTTGGAACTTGTGTTTGAATGCCTGAATCATCAAATGGTGGATTGATTTCATTGATTGTTTGTGTACCATCGTGTGTAATCATGAAATTCGGTATCTCATAGGACGATACTTGAGTTGATGTTGTTAGATTCTCGAATTGACATTGTAGACTACGATCGAGTTGAGCAGGTGGACTGTATTGACATGATCGATCGACTTTTTCGGGTTTACTAATGTCAATCGATGGTTGTTTTTGTTCGATTAAAATTGGCGATAGAGCAATATCACGTGTAGTTTTACTGAATTTTCTTGGTGTATCAGAATTATCTTCGTTCCAATCGAAAACTGAAGGCACATTTTGTTGTTCACTTGTTCGATAATTCGTATCATAGGCTGGAACAAAACGTGATTGAATGGTTTGTGGTTGAACTGGTGGCGAATAATTTTGAGCTGCCATCGATGGTTGAATATGTTTAGTTGCTTTATGTGATTGTAGTGATGGGCTACGCCATGTTGTACCACTACCATCGATAACTGTTCGATCTTTCCATGTATCGATAACTTCGATTTTGTCTTTTTTCGTTGGTGTCGCTGTTGGCGTAGTTTCGAGAAGATATTCTTCGTGTCGATCTATGACAACGTGACGATGATGTGAAGATGATAGAGGAGAAAGATTATGATCGAATGTACTTTTCACGATGGGTTGAGATACTGTACGAGGTTCAGTCGATGATCGAGGCGAATTTATTGAATAAACTGAACCTTGTGTGATAACAATCGATTCACATATCGAATTGAGCATTGTTGATGGTCCATCGATATCGATAGATATCATATCCGACTAAATAAAGAAATATGAAATGAATTTTTCTCAAACGAAAAACAAAACACGAAGCAAACCTCATCAAAATGTTGAGGATTAGTGCCAATAATTGGTATTTCAATGTCATCGAATACTTGTTCATATTTTTTATCTTCTTGCAAAGCATTATAACCATTCGTATGTAGAACAGCATTGTGAACTTGTGTGAGAATTTTTCGTCCTTTATACGGCAAACGAACATGTGGATCTCGTGCCATAATATCAGGTCCAGCTTCGATGCGTTTAGTTAATATAACACGTTGATCTGTACCTTGTCGATCGACATAACCGATTTTGAAACCTTTGCCTTGTTTAACAATTTCTAAATCAGAAACTTTATCAATACGTTGAGTTTGGTAACGTGCTGCTGATGATAGATATGATTGTTCGCTAGTTCGTCGTTTGACAGGCACTGGCGGTGGCGGAGATGGTGTTTGGATTTTATAGGCTGCTAGTTGATCTTCGAGATTGGAAACAATATTCGATGAAAATGGAACGGTGTCGATAATTAGTGGAGATTGAATTGTTTGTTCTTCGATTTCTTCTTCGACTTGTTCTTGTTCTTGTTCAAGTTCGAGATGTGTCGGTCGTTCTGGACGAGGTACCGATTTGCCGATAGGTGTTTGATGTAATTCAGTAGCAATCGTTTGTAGATTAGCAATTGGTGGTGAATGATGATAATCGACAATTCTCGTTAGATTTTGGTTATTTGTTTGTGCATGAATATCTTCAACAATTGTGCACAATGATGAAATCGATTTTTCTTGATTGATATCTCGAATATCTTGAGCAATAGATGTAAGTTCATCGATTTTTAATGCATCAGGAGAAGGAGGAGACGTTGATCCGTAAGTATGTGGAGTTGATTGTTCACTTTCAATTGGAAGTTCTTCATTGATTTCTTGTTCTTGAATAGCTGGCGTATGATCAAGTGAATCATTATCGAATTGACTGTCTTTTTCGCCTAGTTCAGCCAATTCATCAGCAAATGTTAATTTAGGTGGACTTGAAAGATCAGCTGAACCTAAACGTGCTAAACGATAAGCTAATTCATTGGGATCAAGATGTGTATCGTGTATCGATGATAGAGATGTATGTGTTGATTCGTCGGATTTCACATCATTTTGAACATTCATTTGTTCGGTTAGATCGTCATGAGTTGATAAATCAATTAATGGTGTTTGATCGATTTGTGCAATAGGAGATTTTCGTGTTTGTTCAATTGTATCTTTGAGTATGGCTGTTGTTAATTGGTCAGTATAAGAAAATATGTCTTGTTCATTACGATGTTCACTGAGTGATTTTTCCCAAGCATCCGAATCAATATCATACACAATCGAATTTTTGCTTTGCTAGAATAGATAAAGAGAAAGAAGACAGAGTTAGACATCGTTTATATATGTGTGTGTATGTATTCAATTGAAAACGAACAGATGCATGTAATGTGAGTATTTGTATGTCTATCAAACGTTATTTGGCATTGAAATTTCAAAAAAAAAAAATTTTTTTTTTCCTAAAGAACAAAAAACGAAAGTCGAGACGTGTAGACTACGATCGTTTTCGGGAGAAATGTTTTTATGATAGAGATTCATTGATAAGTTTGCTGTTTTTATGATATATTATTGTTTTAAATCACTCGAGTACAACCACAACGTTTTTCTCATTTTCTTTACGTTCTACAGCTGATACCACAATTTTTCTTTCTCTTTTATTGTTGTTTTACATCTGTTACGCACTGATTTGTTCAAGAAATTATTCAACGAATTTCGTTGACCTTTTCATAACTTCGATAATCTTCACACGTAAACATCGAAATCTTTCTTTTCTTCTCATATTTACGTAGTATTAACTCAAATATAAACATTTCTCGTCTTCTCTTTTTTTGTTTCATTTAATTGCTAATGATACGGAAATCTTTGATTTAACTTACCGAATTTTGTTCGTCGTCTTGATTGTTAGTGATTGTTGCTCTTCTCATATATCCATATTCATCAAAATCATTATCATTATCATCATCATTATCACCAGTTTCATCGTATTGACTTGCGCTCGAACTTCGAATTGTTGATAATGAATGTGGTCGATGATCAGCTAAGATATCGGGCACAGGTCGTCGATCGATATAAGTTGTAATTTCTTCGGGCTTAGGTTGCTCGTCTTGTTTTTCGCTATGAATCGATTGTGTATCGTCTACTTCTAGTTTTTCACTATGTACCGATTCTGAATCGTCGTCGTCGTCGTCGTCTTCGTCTTGTTTTTCACTGTAATCTGATTGAGATAAATCTTCTTGATTATCACTGATTGTATTTCGTCTTAAATTGTCATTTAAATCAATAATTTCATCACTATCAGCTTCACTCGATGCATATTGACTGGCTCTCGAACTTGGTATTGTCGATAGAGAATGCGGTCTATACTCAGCTAGTTTTTCATGTGCTGGTCGTTGATCAATAACAGGAGGAAATGCAGCTGGTGCCTCGTCATCATCATCATCGTCAAAACCCAAGGCCATATATAATTGTCGATCTTCTTCGCCAAATTTCTCGTTCATTGTTGGCATTGGTTGAGGTAGATAGTTGGAAATATCAGGTATTTGATTGAAATAATCATCATCATCATCATCGTTACGCATCAATTGATGAGGATAACGAAAAACATAGTCTAATGGTTCATGAACAATAGATGTCGATTTGGCAATTGTCGATGTTTGTTCTTCGGGAAGTTCGGAAGTCATCGGTTGTGATGTTGGCGTTGGAGAATAAGGTGGTGAAAATGGAGGATTTTCGTGAGTCAATGATTTTACACTTTCATTATCCATATCGATTAGATTTGGTTCGGTATCGGAATGATTCGATTCAATATCAATTCGATCAACAAACGGTTCAGATATAGCTGCACCTTGTAAAAGTCCAACATTAGCTGAATCATCACGTGCCGATGGTTTAGGTAACGATGTTATATCGAATGATTTCGATTTTTTCGTATTCAATTTCCCTGTTCTATTTGTGCTTGAAAATATATCACCATGACTACGTGATTTTTCAATAACACTATTATTTATGTTCGAATACGAATCGGACAAACTCATAATATGATGTAATTTTCGTTCTCCTAATTCTCGATCATCCTTATCACTAAAAGCAAGATCGAGCAATGACAGCCACATTTGTTCCAATGTATCACGTGTGATATTAAGACGTGCATAAGCATCAAGTGTTGTTAGTGAATATGAACGTTCACGTAATGGTTCACGTTGAACAGAAGAATATAGATCGGGACATGAATATGTTGGTTGAAGATGATGACGAAATGTAAGAACAAATTCATCGTCATCGCCAATGGAATGATTCTGTTGAAAAACACGTGAATTTGTTAACGATTCATTGTCTTCGATCGATGTTGATGTTCGTTGAAGAGCAGGCGGTGTTGTTACATCTTGTAACCATTCGCAATTATATTTCTCAGCTAGTCGTACGCTTGCCGGACTTCCGAATGCCGGATAATACATTCCTATACAACATGACAGAAAAAAACAAATCATGGATTTTATTTTTCTTCTTTTTTAATTACCGGTTTGTTTTTCTCTTGGTATGAGTTGTTCGGATGAACTCGATGATATCGTTCGTTCATTGTGACCAGTTTGAAAGGTTGGTGATAATAAATTCTGTTGTTTATCAATTGATATCATACTATTATTATTACTATGATCGAATGTCAATTCATTTTGATCGAGATTATTGACAGTAGTATTATTTTCAACGACTAGAATAATAAAAAAGTAAATATAAAGATTTTTTTTATTGTGTATACGCATATTGACATAAGATATTAAGGATAAAAATAAAAGAACTGAAAAAAGAGAGCCCTCTGGATTCGACTTTCTTATTCTTCTTTTTTACTAAATGCAAATGAAATAATCAAGTTTTTCTTTTTCTTCTTTCATCTCAATTGTACGCTCGCACGCACGACAACGTACGATATCGTGTTATTAAACTGATTTCAATGTTGTTTTTCTTCGCGTGGCAAACGTTTGTTCTGTTGATAGTTTTTAATATGTTTATATATCATCTCGTTTTCGCTCTCGCTCTCGCTCTCTTACTTACTAAACGTATACATCTAAATATACATATATGCATAAAGTTCATTCTCTCGACATCTCTTCAACACGCACATACTTCATTAGTCTGTCATTTTATATATGTATATAAATATATGTATATAAAGATCTATGAAACGAAATCTAAAGAGAAAGATCGATTGAGCGAAATGAACTTTTTAGGTTGAGTGAGAGACATGATGAAGGATTAGTTAACAAGCACAATCGGATCAGATTGAATGTGAATGAGACGTTGAAGATGGACAGTATCTGTATGCATATGTCTAACGATCTCGACATAAGAGAACGAACGAAAGAAAGAAAGTAAAAATAAAATGAAAAATGAGAGTAATATTCAAGGATAATTGAACACGAATGTACACACGCGACTCAAGTCCTTTCAGCTGATCTTTTCTCGTTTCTTTTCTTTTCTTCATAGTTTATCTATTAAATATACAATATGCGTAACAACATGTTTAACCTTTGAGAAATAAACGATACGATTTTAACCAGTTCGAAGAAATCGACACGCCTTACGTTCAACAAATGTGCTCATTTTCTTTTTCTCTCCTCTTTTGATTGAAAAGTAAGAAATGAATGCAATCAATTTCATAGATATTGCATCATTACTTATTTGTAAATGATGAGTTCAACGTTTTCACCAAATACACAACGTACTTAGATTGTCTTCGGTGGTTTGTGATGATAATCGTTGTTCTTGTTCGTCGTCATCATCAGTTGTTTGAAATTGATTTGTTTGTGGAATATTTAAATTATCATCGGATAGGCCGAGTGCTGAATCTTTCGAATGAAAAACTGATGCTGAGAGATGATTCATTGTCGATAGATCATCGGTTGATGATGTGGCTGTATTAATTGGATCTCGATGATGATGATGATCGTAATCGACTTGAAGTAATGAATCGTGGCTATTCGTATGTTGATTTGATTGTGGTTCACGAAAGAGAAATTTATCGAAATTCGATGAATCATCCGACATAGCTATTTGCACAAGTGGTTTGTTGTCGATTTCAGCATATTTATCGTTATTCACATGTTCTGCTTCGTTATTAGTCGCATTGTCATGACTTTCATCGTCATCAAAATGCATGAGTTCGAGATTTTCAGGTGAATTCATTGACTTTTGTTCGTTGTTGTCGATTGTTGCTTTATTAATCACCTCTAGAAAAAGACAAAACAAATCATACAAATACAAAAAAAAAGTTGTTGTTGTCGTCATCATAGGTCGGTTAGCTTAGTCAAGTAGATAGATGTATGTATTTAAATGTGTGCGCATTTTCAAGTGTTCTCTCGACGCCCCGGTCATCTTCGCCTAATATACACTATTGTTCAAGTACTTTCGCATGGTTTACTCTATGTCTATTTTGGCCATTGTCAGACAATGAGAGTAAGCCAAAAAAAAATCTACAGGTATGTTTAACAAAACCTACGTTCGTCGTTTATCGGCTTGCGCTCTTTGATTGAAAACAACGGTCCGATAAACGTTCATTTCACTGAACAATATATACTTTTTTCTTCATATATGAATGTTAAATCGATTATGATGAGTCCCCGCGTATGAATATATACGCAAACGTGGGTGTACTAATACTTTCTTCTTTTCTTTTATTAAAGAGTACGTTTTGAAAAGCAAATGATGAAGATACTAATTATATTTTTTCTTCTGATTAATCTTTAGTGTTTACTTAAAACAAGTCTTTCTTTTCAAGTTCTATTTTTGTGTTTCTTACTTTATGCCAACGGTTGACCTCCATTGTTGAACAGTCCGTCTGTCTTTTCAGGAAAAAAAATATGTGAAGAAAGAAGAGAAGACGAAGAAGAAAAAAAAGCATTTAGTGCACTTTTTTTCTTCTTCTTCTCTTCTTCTTCGTTTTCTCTCTTTCTCTCACCGTATTTTGATGAAAGAACGAACACACCATCGTATACACATTGACAGTGAAAGGAAGCGGCTCTCACTCACGGATTTTTTCCTCTTTCTTATTCTCATTTTTTTTTCTTTTTTATTCGATTCCTGTTACTCATTTAGTTGGAATAACAAAAAATAAGAAAAAAACTTACCTTCGTCGTTATTACTACTGCTACTGCTACTACTCGAAGTCGATGATGCTGATAATCGTCTATTTGTATTTTCATGATTGAATTGATTCGAAGGTGAATTTCGATTTGCTTGGGATGTTATTTCATTGTTGAAATTTGTGTCTGAAGTGATGTCTAAACGATGACAAAAACATATATTTGAACTCTAGTTGTCGTCAGATTGCAGCCTTGAAATGTTAGCAGCTGTGCTCTCTCGCTCGTATATATTTCTTCTTCTCCTCGTTTTTTCTTTCTTTCTTTCTTTCTTTCTTTCTTTTCTTTGATCTCAAAGGAATTGTGTGAAGAAAAATAACAAAATAATGTTCGATGTTAACGTTTACCTTCGATATTCTGTTCACTATTTGGCCATGATGATGAACGACGATGTTGTGAATTAGTTTCGTCGAATACAATCGGTGTTTTGGAAATAATCGTGAGATTTTGATTAGTTTTTTGACTATTTTCAATGACAGTCAATGTCGGTGAAGACAATGTATCAAGTGTATTTTGTGATGTATGAATAGAAACAATTGATGATGAACGACTTGTTGACGTCGATGACGATTGTTGATTTGTTTCAGCGAGAAATGTCGTAAAAACTTGATCAATCCAATCACCAAATGTTGGCGCTTCACCTTGATTTTCTGTTGTTGACGTCGAATTTGGAAGAATAGTTGTTTGTGATGGAATTTGTTCATCGACATCTTCATCTTGAATATCTTCTAATTCATAACTACTTAATTGTTCATTGGTTGGCAATGTTATTGAAGTATTGAATTCACTTTCAGCAGAATAATATTGTTCGCTTGTATTTGTTGGCAGTTTTTGTTGATCCGATCGAGCTGTAAGATAGTTCTTAGCGTAATCACTTTCATCGGATAGAGAAACTGATTTATCGGTTTTATTCATGGGAATTTTGAAAGTAGGCTCATCCGATTGAATGAGTACGGGCGGTTCAGTATCGAGTAGTGAGTCATCGGACAGATTTTGATTCGTTGTTTGTTCGGATGATTGAACATCGATTTTAATCTGCGATTGTTTTTGTTCACTGAGAATATCAACGCCTGAGTCATGTGTTTGAGAAAATTCAGTTGAAAAGATTCTCGAACGTGTAAATGTCGGCTCGGGATTATTGACACGTGCATTCAATCGATCACGATAGATCTGTGTTGATTGATTGATATCTTCGGGATAATCTAAATTGACTTCATCAACATCTTCATCTGTACTTGCGTAGGAATTCAGTTTAGTTTTATCAGGTATGGTTGTTTCAAATTGTGGAATAGCTTTTTTCGATGATGCAGAAGAAGAAGATGATGATGACTGATTTAAATTATTTTTCTCTTCCTTATTGTCGTCGTCGTCGTTGTTATGATGAACTGGAGACGATGTATCATTGATTTCACGATGAAATGATGAATAATCGGGTATATTTGCACCGTTTTGTTTACTCATTGGAAGATTTTCATAGACTACAAAAAAAAACAAAATGAAATGATTAATAGAACAATTGAATCGAGAGTTGCCTCTCCTACTCTCTCGTTTTTTTTTTATTATTAATGATCGATTTATGGTATTATTTTGTTAAGTCAATACCGATAAACGGAAATCGAGCGATTAATAAAGATCAATGCAAACGAGACAAAATTTTCTTTCTCTATTTGACGAACATGAATTAATGACGATGAGATAAATATCATGAGAATGTAAAACTCTCAATCATTTATAAACTTGTCCGTTTTTACAATGTTTTCCTAGTTAACATTGAGAAAATTCGTTTGTTCGTTCTTGTTGTTGTTGTTTGAAAGATTTAAAAGGAAATAATAGACAACGACTATGTCAAACTAACTCGTACAAAGACATTTTCTTCAATCTAATAAATAGTACATAGCTCATAGACAGTAAAAAAAGATAAAATTTGTTATTTAACCTTGAAAAAATAGTTCTAATAAATATTGACATTACTCCTACGGATATGAAATCTGTTATTATATAACATAAAAAAAGACCTTTTTTTGTTTGAACATTAAATTACTCCTAATTATATTTATCGATTCTTATCTTTTCCTTTTGTTGCTGTTTAAATTACTTTTTCGTTCGAGAATCGGTGGTGATGATTGATGATGTTGTTCACTTGATGATGCTGTATCAGTTGCACTGTCCGATGCTTGTTGAACTGATCGTCGTTTAATTCGTGGTTTAATTGTCGATCGATTTTCATTCGGTAATTGTTCGACACTGTACCATTTTAAATTTTGATAACGTACTTGTTTACCATCACCTTCGATATTCCATTCGGTGTTTTGACTTTGATTTAATAGTGATGGTTGACGACGTTTTGTCGTTGTAATTGATATGATATTTCCATTAGGATTTGCTCGATGTGAATTTCCTAAAGTTGGCAAAAGTAAATTCGATGCTGAACCTGTATAATTTTGGCATGATGTTGTGAGCAGATTATCAGGCAATGTTTTCATATTATCCCAATAGTCGAGTTTACCACGTTGTAGAACAATGTGACGAGATGAAATTGGCGCAGAACGTCGACGTTTATTGATTGAGGGTGGAATTTTTTCAATGGAATATGTAGGATATTTAGTTAGATCACGTTCGTCGTTCTTCTTGGGACTGTTTTTCCAAGCATAAACTGAACTTTTAGTTAAACCGTAAGGTTTTTTTGAATGATGACTATCTTGTAAATCAGTTAAAAAGGCTGATTGTGATGTTCGTGTTGGAGATGAATCGAAACGTGTTGAACGTGGTATGGACTCATAAGAAATGTAATCAGAACGTGGACGACGTTTTCGATCTAATTGTTCACTACGTTCGGATAATGAATCATCCGAAAGCGCCGGAATTTGTTGATTTTGAGAAGGTGAAGCTAGTCGATATGGACGAGACTTTTTTCTCAATTGATTTGAAGACGATGAACGTTGAGAATAGGATGATGAAGACGGTGTCGATGACGAAAACGACGAAGAAGAAGTACTGGATGACAGGTCGTTTATAACCGATGTCGTTGCTGGTACAGTTTTCGATTTTGATTGACGGCCTGATTGTCACGAAAAAGAAAAACGAGAACAAAATTCAATAAGAATACAGATAACCTTGATCCTAGTATGCGATACTACATATCAAAAGTGCGAGAGGAAGAAAAATGAGAAAAAAAAAGTCGAACAGTTAATCTACTGTAAGAGTGATAATGATTCGACTCAATTGATACATGTTCAGTAGTGTAACATTCAAGGTTATATTGATATACGACATTCCGTCCATGGTCATCGGTTAATAAATGTGTATATATTCATCAAGCAAAATTGAAATATCACTTTACTCTATCAGTTAATGAAAAAAAAAGCTAGACATATCAAACAGATGAAATATGCATATTGAACCTTGACAACTAGAATTCTTACATCATCTCATAATGGAATCAATTGGATATGTTTGTTACCGCATATGTGCATAAAATTTTCAGTGAAATTTTCAAGCAAATGACACGACAAGGTTAGAATATGGAATAATGCAATGCATCAGATGCCCAATCTTATGTAGGCAAATGCAAACACTTTTTTTCTGTTGTCAATAATATTCGAGTAGTCTCGAGTCGTCAACTTAAATTCAATTAGGAAAAAGAAACTGAATGGTTCGAACAATAAAAAGAGAAAAAGTCAACAAGACGATGATAGTCAAGATGCTTTTCTTTGTGGTTAAACATGCAGGCAACAGAAGTCACTGGATGGATTATACGGAGAAACGAATCTATTCAATGATCGTTAGAATAACAAGAACAATAGTTTGTCTTTAATTAAAGACTAGTTCGTATGAAAGAAGCACGTAGAAATGACTCGATATGCAGTATCATGTCGATAATGTTTTCTTTCAATTGTCGTAGGAACAAAGAATCTAGCTAGGTCAGAATCACTAGAAATGAATCTCAGTCTAACGTACGTACACGAAGAAAACAATGTCTTCGATTTTCGTGCATTATCGATTATGTATTAAAACAAAGATAGTTTTGTTTATTCGAGGATCAAATTGACTTACATGATGATGATAATGTTACTCTTACAACTACTATCTAAACATATCCGATTGATTAAATCATTCGCCTTCAGTCAACAATAGAGATCATCTATCTGTTTTCGAGGTTGATTATATTATTTCGAAAGTTTAGTTATTCGATCTGAACACACTTTTCACTCGTAATATGATCTAAATACGTCCTCATAATAGACAATAAAAAAAACATTTGACACTTGCATGTTTTGTCTTTCGTTTTCTCTTTTGTCCTATTTTGACATTTGATCTATAATTGTTAATTATACATCAAATGAGTTCATCAATTGATAATAACTCATCTTTTAAAATAGACATACGTATATTTAAGAAAAAAGATTTTTATCAAATGTCATTTCTATTGTCTCGTCAGTTAGATTTGCAATCTCTCTCTCTCTCTCTTTTTTTCGTGTAAATTGAACTCAAAAAGTTAAAAAAAAAACTCAAAATGATAATTAATATATGTCGTCGTACTCACCACGTAGGACATGAATTGTCTTATTAACGAATGTGCCAATCGATGGTAGCATATTCGAAATTAAAAATGAACAATTGTACTACTATTCGTTTTGAATTGAATGAAAAAGAGAATATGTCCGAATAAATAGTATCAATTGCCTAATGGCACTTGAAGATGATATAACACTGCGTTTAAGTAAAACAACAACAACAGCATCATCTATGCCTTTCGATTGAAATCTTATGTATCGAATCTAACGTACGCAAAGTAATAGTATTCGTTTTGTCGTTGTTGCCGCCTACTGTGTAATGACATCAACAAGAACAAGAAGAAGCAAAAAAAACGAGAAGGAGAAAGCGAAGAAAGAAATGTATGCATTATACGCAGTACTCCGATCATTGTCCACCGCATACGTTCTTTTTTTCTTCTTTACTCACTCGTCGTTCTCCGTTTTTTTTCCTTCTCCTTCTTCGTCTTTTGTCAACTAGTGTATAAGAGACTTATGTCCACACGCGCTTACGCTCACTAATTACGAATCGAAGTTCGTCTTTTGTGTTTTCTACGTTCACAATATGATCTCGAGGTGTATAAAGTTGATTAGAAAAAAAAGGAAAGAAATCGATTTTCTGTTTAATTACTAAGAAATCTCTAATGGATTGAAATTGATCATCGACAAATGACTTTCTATTCTCAAATCAACAGCAGGTGACAAGCGAACCGTACTTTTTTTTGTCTCTTGCAATCGTGAGTGTCAAATATTGAACTATATTTGCTCACTAAACTTCTCACGCCTCCACCTATTTTCTTTTACTTTCAATCATTGACAATCTACTTATGAGCAGATGACGAAATAACACATTAGCATACATACATCCTATCTAACGCAGCGTGAGACGCATATGCACACTTTTTTACTTTTATTCATTCATTCATTCTTTCTTTTTGCTTAATTTTCCACTTGAAACTGATTAGAGAAAGGAATATGTTATACGATACACTTACATAAAATCCAGTTTGTTCCAAAGCAATAATATAGTTTTGTCATTGAAAATGACTATTTCATTCGATTAATTTGACAGTCAATAGAAAGAAAATATTGTATCATTTCATTCAGGTAAGATCTGAATGTGAAAACAGAAAAAAAAATGCAAGTGTGCAAAATATTGCAGTGACTGTATACGAATGAGACATGATGCCGTCGTTTTTTATAAATGACATGTTCTATGTGCATACATATATACTTTTAACAGACACAACGAGAAAGGAATTGAAAGTTGATCAGAGTAACGGAATTCAATCTGCTTAGAAAAACATGAATCGACACTCGTTTTCTTCGATGACTACGATTTAAATCATGTTAAATTGATTGAGACACAATGTCTGTACATATGTTTTTCTTTCATATGACTTTACATATGTTTAAGGGTGTATTTCGAATATCGTATTTTCTTTTTATACGTAATGAAACTGAATAAATTTTACCTTCTTTTGGGCAATATTTTCGTTGGCGTTTATCGGACGAATTTATTGTCATTGGTTTCTTCTTCTTCAAAATAAATTCTTCGTCAAGATCATTGGAATTGCCTGTGGTACAATGCATTAATGTTGGCGAGGTTTTCTTTTTCTTTCTCGATGATTGTTCGTAGTTCGACATGGGAAATGTTTGTTGATAAACATCTTCGTTAAGACTGAAATTACACAGAAGAAAAAAATCGAAGATGATTACAAAATTGAACACCTGTTGGAAATCAATGAATGTTTATCGTGAAAGAAGATTGTATTACTTGATGATACGAATATTGTTCGAACGAACTCATCCGAAATAATGAGAATGAGAAAAAGAAATTTGTAATGGATTGAAAGTTTTTTTTTTATATAAATAAAATATGTATGTATATTTGTATGTTAAAATTCGTTTTTCTTTTTCTTTCTTAAAAAGTTTTCAAGTGTCTATAGTGCAAAGACGTGTCTACACTGCTGTTCACCTTGAAACTATGCAAAGTAGGAAAAAAAGTGGATACTTTAACAGAAAAAAAACTAAATCTTATGTCTTCTTTGTCTTTAAATTCAGTTCAGATATTGAAATCCGATGATGTCGATGAATATGTAATGCACTTCAAATGATTTTATTGTGGAATTTATTATGTTTTTGTTATCTCAATTCTTTCTTACTTTCTCGCCTGAGTATGTTCGATAGGCGGAGTCCTTCGAAATATAGATCCGGAATAATGCTTTATGCATATGCGTAAATACATAATGACTGGCTCGATGTATGAAACCATAAAACATTATCAAGGAGAAGAGGAATATTAACTTCGATTTTATGAAAAAAAAAATCTCTTTTTTTTCTCCTCTCGGTTCGTCTAGGAAAGTATAGATTATGACTACGACGCTTGTATTCATCGAAAAACATGCATATTGATTTAGTATTTGTATGTTTGCTGAAATAAACTCAAGTATACCAGTAAATATCATTTTTATCTTTTAGTAACTTAATTTCTCGATCGAGAAGCCTTTTCTTTTTTGTTTTATTCTATTAAATTTAATTAATTCGATGTCTTCTTTCATCTCTAAATATCATTGCACATCGCATCCTTTTCTTCTGATGTAGTTTAATAAACTGAATGTCAGAGTTTTTTTTCTCCTAATTTAAAAAAGTATAAGGAACTGACAACTTCCGATGGTATTTTTAGAAAGAATTCATTTATCATACCTATCTTGATCTAAATCGTCCTCGCTACTTGAGAGAATTGGATGTGTTGAAAATGAATTTGATTTCGTTATAGGTCGAGGAATTTTCGATTTTTTCGAATACATATTTTCTGCATTTGATGATGTTGTTGAATGTTCACTAGCTGTTGTAATACTTGTTGATGATGTTGCTGAAGATATTCGAACGGGTATTCGTGAAACCGATTTCTTTCGTTGGAGGTTTTCCGAAGGATTCATCGATGTTGCTGTTGTAAATGGTAGGATAGGTTCACAAGAATTAGCACGACGTTTTGGTTTATTGATTAAACTTTGCCGACTTAATGTTTTCGATCGTTCATGTTGTCGAAAATTTGGACAATTTGGATCGTGATATAGATGATGAGTGGATAGTGTCGATGAATGAGGAAGATCTTTCAATGATTCACATTTACACGAAACACAACGTGGACAGAGAATAACAGGTGATGATTGTTGACCTTGAAGTAATGGATCGGACCAATTGCGAAGTGTACTAGCAAAAAGTATATGTTCATTCGACATCGACGAATAAAGACTATTATCAGAATAATCAGTTAATTCAGCCATGGATGCCGATCGTCGAATTGTATCGCAATTGAAATTGGTCGGTGTAGGACCTAGAACAAGAGAAAAAGAAAACAAAATAACAGTATAGATGTATTATTAACTCAATAGATTGTTCATTTGAAATGAATATGAAACGAAAGAACAAAGACACGATTGATTTAGTTACAATGAACACAAAAGAAAAGGCAAAAAAACTACGTCGAGAATGCTATCATCCTTTTTCATGTATACATACAAATGAATTGTGGGTTAAATTGAACTTTTTACCTTCTATTCAAACGTCAGTAGTATAATTAATACGACAACTATTTCTATTCTCTGTCTAATGTCCTTCGAATAGTTGATCTATTTACACATTCGTAGGCAAACAACAAATACAGATTGAACACATGCAAATGATTCTTCTTTCGATAAAAGTGTGTGTGTGTGTTTTTTTGAAAGAGAAATGGAGAAACTAAAAGTGTTAATTCTTTCTTGTGGAAGTAACACTTCCAAACCGGACTTTCATATCGTTAGAGACATACAATCTGTTAAATCATAAAACAGAAACAATAATCTACGTTATAAAAGCGGAAAAGCAAAAAGAAGAAGCAGAAGCAGAAGAAGAAAAGGAAAAAAAGACAGGTATAATAGACGAGACAATGCTCTCGCTCGTTTAGACACATTGAATCGTATGCATAGACCCATACATCATCATCATTGCAGAAGCGATTATTAAATAAATGAAAGACGAAGAAGAAAAAACGAGAGAGAGAGAGAGAGAGAGAGAGAGAAAGCGACCGGTGACAGATAACCCCTATGGTAGCATTTAAATTCAGACATCATGTGAGTCGATAAAAAATCGTATTACTATTTTTGCATAGAATTTTAACTTCTAAATACAAAGACGAACTAAGATAAACAGTCAATTGCATGCGAGAACATACGCAGCAGGGAGAGACCAATTAAAATGAAAGGTACGGACTGTTTAAGAACGATTAATGATCAAAATGAATGTTAATTTCTTTTGTCTGTCAAAGACTTTTCTCGTTAATTAGTCTAGTCTACGTTTTATATCTACATATATAGTTTTTTTTTCTTTTCCTATCATTTCCGGTCGCTTTACTGTCATACGTATATAAAATCTTTCAAAATAAATGATTTCCGAAATCAAAAACGAATGATCAATGTGTCAATCTGATCGAAATAACATGAATATAAATGATTGCATAAGACGAAAAATGAAAAGAAACTCATACTTTAGAATATCAAAAGTGTTGTTGAATATGAAAATTTATTCATAATAAATAAAACGACCTCAGCATGAGGAGTGTCAATCAAATCGACAAACTTTTTCTCTTACACTCAAGTATTCGCAAAAAAACAAAACGGCACCTAGAAGACAATCTGTCCTATAAACTTTTTCACACTCGGCATTCCACTTGTCAAAATAAATATACAATAGAAAAAAGAGAGGGAACCTGTGTCAATGCACACTCCTGTCCATTGATGCAAGAAAAAGGCAACGAGAGAGAAAGAAAAAAAGAAAACTGTAGAGTTCACATTCCTTTGTCATCGTTCTTTCTTCTTCCTCTTTGTTGAGTACTACTACTACTACCTGATCGAGGTTGATTCTCTGCATCGTTCACATCAGATGAACTAACCATGATTTGTACATTGCCAAATAACATCAGTCCGTCTTTTCAACTTCAAGTGTATACGCAAACTGTAATCGAAGATAAAATAATTTTTCGTCTCTTATTTGCTTTTGTTGACACACGTTTTCTTGCTTATATTGTCAAAATAGAATTGAAGTACTTTGTTCTTTCTTTCTTTTTTTAAATTCTATCTATCTTTCTATATCTTCTTTCTTATTCTATTCTATGTAGTGATATTCGACTGATAAAAAGATACTTTACTTACACCTGGTCACATTTTTTTTTCTCTCTCTCTTCAACATGAATTAAAAAGAAAGCAAACTATTGTTGTTCTTTCGCTCGTATGTTTCTTCTTTACAATCAGCTTTAGGTTATTATACATGAAACTTAAAGTGTGCCTCAAGATTTCGAAAGAAGATTATTATTATTATTATTATTACAACATGATATTGAAGTAATGCAAGAGAAAAGAAAATGAATTCTTATGTGACATATAGAAGGGTGTCTATAGTGTTGATATAAGAGTAGTGCAGAAGGTGAACAAAGTTTCGTACTTATATGTTAATTAGTGACAATCGGATGTTGGAGCTTTATGTCTGTCTAATGAATCTATTAGCGGAAATATTTAGATTTCAAATATTATATTTTGCCTTCTCAATCTTCAAACAAATGTTGATCTAAGCGCATTAATATTTCTAAATAGAATTCAAATATTTTCATTGATACTAATCAGTCAGAGGAACAAAAACATGCGCGCACATACACACGCACACAAATGATGATTTATTTTCTGTTTAATATGAAAATCAGAACAAAAAAAATGAACGTTATAGGTAGAATTGTTCTTTTTGGTAAGATTATGACTGAGTTGAAGTGTTTAACGTTGAGACATTTGGGTGGGCGGAGTGAAAAAGCCACCTGATGCTTTACTTGCAGCACGTGATGGTGCAAGACCAAAAATTTTTTGCACATTCTAAATAAAACATCTCAATAGACTTTGTTTTCAAAATAAAATTCCATATTATTACCTGTCGAATTGACATTGTACATAAAACGTAAAGAAATATAAACGAACAATCAGTAAAATCTTCTCCGGAGAGATTTCGATGTGACAATCCACGTATGAATGGAATTGGTTCAAATGGAAGTTTGGCAACAACTCGACCTTCGAAACTAAAAGAATCGTCTTTTTATTTTTCTTCGAAAAGAAAACTAGAATTCTTTCGTTTACATCGAATTGAACATGCCGAGTAAAGCCATAAATGTAAAACTCGATGCAAACATAGATTTCATTTTAACCATTGATAGATCACGATTATTAACTTTTAATTTTTCTTCTTGACGTTCTATTTTAAATCAACGAAAAGAAACATTAATAAATTCATAAAATAAAATCTATTCTCAACAAACCAAGTTTGCGTTTTTGAACTTTATCTGCAGCTTCGCTAACAGTTTCTTTTTGTCGTTCAACTAAAAGCCAAATTTACCATCGAAATCAATTCATAACTTGAACTTCACTTACGTTTTTTACTCGCCTTTTCGACTTCACCTTTTAATCGTTGATATTTTTCTGTACGATAGACAAGAAGCCATGTTAAACCTAAATCGAATATATGAACTTCATTTTGTTTAAACAATTTCAAACAACACACCTTCGCCAAGAAGTGCAGTAGCAATTGAAATAAAAATAATTAAAATTGTATCACCTATCATGATTAGAATCCTTCGGGAGAGCAACACAAAAAAAATGCAGAATGAACTTTAGGAGAATTAAGAAGACAGACGACGTGGATTATTTCGAATAACATTGGACTAGAACGATCTCCATTCAGTATCTATTGCATGACAGATAGCGTTAGAAGTCAATCGTCGACATGCGCGTATTCAGACGATGTTTTTTTGTTTCGTGTTCGATTAGATTCATAAGGTTTACATTATTTTAATGATGATAATTAAGAAGGTAATCTATCTACATCTGTAAGAATTCGTTGTCGTCAACGAAAAAAAACTTGATAAGAATTTCTTCGAAAATCAACCTTTCCTATGCACGACAGGAGTTAACCTTCAGGAGATAGATGACATTTCAATAAAGATTCGAGAAGAAAATTCTATTTTAACCATCGAGTTTTTGAACTATTTTAGCCTGTGTTTTTTTTCATCGATAGAAAAAAAGAAAATGTTTGAATTAGTTTTGCTTCGATTTGTTTTTTTTGAAATGTCAAAATTGCGTATCACGATTGAGAGCAAAGAAGAAAGCAAATGGATCCTATAAAATATGAAATATCATTGCCACAAGCAAAAAATAGGCTCGATTGTTTTCAGAACGACAATATTCTCATCAATGAATATGTCAAGACATTTACGAAAAATGTATTGTTCAATATCTCTGATAAGAGAAAAATCAAATCAAAAAGTCATTTTTTTTCCAACGAATTCATAGCATCGATGTTTATTTCTCTAATTGATTAGCAAATCTTTAGCAAAAGTGCACAATTGTCGATATTTTTCTTTCACAATAGATTACCCTTATCAAATCGAAGTAAATCAAAATTTGACACATACACATGCGTTCCTATGTGCATCACTAGTATGTCTTGTATAAACAAGTGAATATTCTCATCAATATAGATTTGTTATTATTTTGCTTCTATCAATCCTTGAATGTGGAATGCACATACGTCGTCTATGGAGATATACAGCAAAGATTATCAGTGACAATACAATCCCAATGATTATGATTAGCGTTTGATTCTTGCTTTTCTTATGTATACATGATATCACCAGCTGAATTATGATTATCTATCTACTCTTGTCTCGTTTTTTTCCTCTCTCGATATAGATCGAAAGAGAGATTTGTATTAGTTAGAGATTCAAATGGCATGTTACTAGAAAAAGAGTAATACAAACAAGACGCATCTATACACCGCACGGAATCAGTGATGATACGAACAATGATCGTTCCAAGTAAACAAGATGAGAAAAAAGTGATTGGCATCACTGAGACATATGCTGTTAGCTGGTGTGTGTGTGTGCGTGTGTGAGGGTGTATATGCATACAAAAGAATGGGAGAAAAAACGACGGATATTATGATGTAAGATAGAAAACGAGAAATGTTGTATTGTTTTTTGTCTTCTTACTCGATTCACAATAAGATAGATCATTGATGATGAATTTCTACGACTGATTTTTTTTTATTTCACATACAACATCGATCGAATGGATAATTGTGACAAAAAACAAACATCTTTTACATGTATGAAAATGTCAAATTGTAAAGTACGCGTACATACAGTAAGTTAAATCGTAATTAGATATCTTCATATTGAACAAATTGATCATTCTATATTCCTAATTAATCTTTCTACTCGCAGATGTCGCCATTTCAAAGCTCGTTTTCGCTAAAGAGTTACATCTATTTAGTAAATAGAAACAAAATCATATGCATACTATCACAATAACAGTCTAGACTAATCGCATCGTTCTACTTCTAATCCATGAAACTAATCGAAATTCTTTCTCTTTTCTTCATAGTCAAACAAAAGTTGATTTAGTTGAGAATCTAAACAGATCATTGTTGCTTTTACTTAAGAGTTGTGTGTATATAGAAAATAAACTGCATACAAAAGACATATCGAATGTTGATAAATCCAAACAAAACAATAGAAAATAGAACGGTCGATTTTGTCGCCAATATTTAACGACACACGATCGATAAAGGTGTATTCTTTTCTCATGCCACTTATCATGCAAAGAAGAAGAAAAAAAAACTTTTGCATTTTTTAAAGCCTCGTGTCTGTTTGAAGTAGATCAAATTTCTTTCGTTGCATTGATGATTGGAAGAGAACGAAGTACGTCTCTCAGTGTCTAATTGAGGATGCCTCTCGCCCGCTTCTATTCTTTTCTGAACACCTGTCTAATTTGAATATGCTTGACGATTTTAAATGAAAAACAAAACTAAAATAGATTCGATTGATAAGAGAAAGAGAGAGAGAGAGAGAGAAACCGTGATCATACAATTAATTTTACCGACAAACTCTCTCGCACAAAGATCATAATTGATTTTCAAATGATGCGTACATGTTCTCTTGTTTTATCTTTTTTCTTTCTCCATATTTTGCACCTGCTGCGTATGTTTGTGCCGCTTTGTGATTAGACATGGTAATCTTCAGGCCGGCTCTTTCTCGTCATTTTTCTTTTTTCTTCTTCTGCAATTACAAATCGAAGCGTGAATACCCATACGAGTGGTTGACGTTTTAATTACGATGCTTATCCGTCATCATCATCATCACCAGCACTAGTTTCTTATCCGTTGACTCTAGACTTGCAAGAATGAGGGAAAGAGAGAGAGAATAGGCTAGATCAAATATCTTTCTCTCGTTGGTTTGCCTGACTGCATGTGTGTGTGTGTGTGTTTGAAATTTGATCTACTACGTTGTCGTCATCTTAGCAATCGAATGAGAAAAGTGGGATGAAGTTGAAGAAGAAAAAAATGGCAAGAAGAAATTTGATGTGTATGTAATAGACAAGAAAAAAGCTTGCGTACTAAATAAGAAATCATCATCAGTAGTAATAGAAGAAGAAGACGAAGACGAAGAAGAAAAAAAAAGAAAGAAGAGAAAAAGAAAACGACGTTTCACTGACCAATTAGAATGCATAACGATAAAATTGCCAACCAATCAGGCAATAAAACGACGTTTCGAAGTTGCTTTTCTTTTCTTTTTTCTTTTCTGTTCTTTCGTCGTCTTCGCCGTTCGGATTCTTTTCTTAATACTATTCAACTCAAGATCTAGCTGCGTATCACTATCGTCATCGTCGTTATTCGATTAGTATTGACACATTGAAACTCATCCGAAGAAAACAGATAGGTATGTAAAAGAGATGAAAAAAATAATAATAAAAGATGATATCGATGCATCAAACAGGGTGGATCGAATTCGATATGCATATACTAATTGTGATAGAAGGTGAGATGTAATAGAGCAATATGACCTAAACATGATCGAAGTTAATCATTGTTTAATACGAGAGTCAGTCATGTTTTCTTAATTATTAATAATAGTTGAAACAGAAAACAATCGAGCAGGAGTTCTCTTGTTTTTATTCATTTTTCTTTTATTTGAATACGTAAGATAAATATGATTGACAGTTTAGTTGTTTTTCTAACGGCACTGTGATGAATACACACGCACACAAACTAAGTAGACGTGTCCGTTCTCTCTGTTTTTTGAACATCAAAAAAAAGTAAACGCTCTTCACTTGTGTCAACAATATCATCAGTCAAGTCTATTGTATATACTGATGATGCCAGCATATACACACACATGTATCGACAAACAAACAAACAAACAAACAAATTATCTACTGTCATTTTTATCCTTTGATATCTCGTTCTTTTTTACTACGAAATAGCCAGACATAATTTCGTCATTGTGCCCGACCAAAAAGTCCATTATGCGGAACACACACACACACGCATGTATACTAACGAAATGGCAACCGGTCGTAATCTTAGATTCCGAATCGAATCAAGGACACGACAACGATGTTGATGATGATGATGGTGTCGGGCCCGAGGTGTTTTGTGTGCATATATATATAAAAGTGCGATAGATACATATATACAGGAATAGAAACAAAAATGCGCAGAAAGAGTAAGTGTGTGTACAAATGCATAATTGAGCGGAAATAATGTTTTCACACCAGCAGGGGCGGAGTAGATGGATTTTCCTTAATGCTTATTCAAACACACATGGTAACGAATGAGGGATTACATATCGATATTCTATTTTAACACTAGTACGGTTGATTGCTTTGTCTAGACAAGAGGTGAAGAAGACAAAGAAAAACTCGAGAAAAATGTTCGCTTAGGGGATAAATCGCTGATTGTATATATCGAGTAGAAGTAACAAACAAGACAAAAATGTCCTAATGAATAAGATAAATTTAATCATGCTGAGCAACGTCTTTTTCTTTTACATAATAATTATCAAAGCAAGCAATTGTATAGAGCGTTTTTCTTCTTCGTCTGATTGTTAACAACAGGATGTCAATTTGCTCAGATTCTTTTCCCAACTTTGATCGAATTAAAAAGAATATCTCATGTTATCATTCTTCGTTCTTTTAGCCTACAATTAAATTCATTAAAACAACTTGTGATTCTTCCGAGTAAGCAATCGAAATTCTATTGTATTTTGAAAGTAGCAAATTGATTCTCTTGGAGTTAGATCTCTACCGATTGATCTTGTTGTGTCAAAACGTCGACGATCATCGAACGGTAAGAATAAATTTATTCGTGTAATCTGACACTTAAATCGAACATGTGTCTTATTTGTAAATTGTTCGATCTGACAGATTCGCGTGAATAGAACAATTGTTAATAAATCAGATGAGAATAGACAGACAAGTAGTCAATAATCGTTTTCGATTCGATTGATTAAATGTCATGGGAATGGGGAAATATTCATATGTTTCATTTTAGATAATGAACAAAGTTTACTAACAAAAACAACGACGCATAATATCAATTATCAATCACAGAATTTAACGAGATTCGACGGGTAACAAAAAAAAAGAACGACAGTAGAAAATGTTTTTCTCTTTCTCTCTTATTTTTGATTCGCTCGTGCACGAGTACAGAAAAAAAAATCTTGTTTCTTCTTCTTCTTCTTCTTCTTCTTTCACAGAGCATAAAGGTAAGATTTCACTCGTGCAAGTAATCAGATAGGTTTTTTCCTTTTTGGAGTAAAAAAAAGAGTTCCAATGTTTTGTCACGTATCAGTTAAAGTCATTACTTTTTTTTTGACTCTGTCGCGGATATCATACCCTCACGTTTTGAACTATGTCTGACAGAAGGTCGAAAGTCGGTAAGCATGAAAACTATGATATCTGAAAAAAAAAGATTTGATTAAACTTGCGATTAGTAAATATAAGTATCATACCTGTATATATAGAAATGTGCGTTCATGATTTCAGGCAAACATCAATGGCGAGCTATTCATTTCCATCGCCAGGATATGTTAATATTCCTCCGTATTACAACACAACACCAAACGGATATTCAGCTTTGAACTTTCAATATCCGTTATCTGAATGTAAATAATCCTACGTTAAATATTTTTCATTTTGACATTCTTTCTTTTTGATTCGTCATTAGCTTACGCAAGTACTGGTGCATCATCATCAGCCAGTTTAACAAGTTCATCCCCCTATAGCACGCAAAGTGTATGTATCGTTGTTTCCTTTGAATTCAAACGAACTTATTCTTTCTCTTAGACTCTCGATGCAAGTTACTATCATCAATTTCAACCATCGCTTGGCTATCCTTGCTATTCATCTGCTGCCTATCCATCACCGTACACTCTTAATTCTTCAACAACATCTCCCAATCAATTAGCATCAGCAATCAAACCTCCGTCGGGCTATTCAATCGATTCGCTTCCACCACCACCGCCTTTACTCGATCATCAAAATCAATACGCAAATCCGGGTCTACTCCCATCACCGAATTCACCATCGCCATCGATTAAAACGGAAACAAGTGCTCGATGTAAAAACATAATCAAATCATGTTGATTCTTTTTTAATTTGAAGTTTCTTTTGCTTTTGTGTAGCATCAAAATCGAAAAATAATCGAGGACGAAACAAAACTCAACAACAGCAACAACAACAAATCTCACCTGAACCAGAAAATCATGCCGAACGAATCTTCGTTTGGGATTTAGATGAAACCATCATTATTTTTCATTCATTATTAACAGGATCCTATGCTCAACGTTATCAAAAAGTAGATTTTCTGTTAAAATTCTCGTCATTTATTTGACTTTTTCTTCTCATTGTCGTTTATAGGATGCTCAAACAGCAATGTCACTTGGTTATCGTATCGAAGAAATCATTTTCAATCTCGCCGATGCGCATCTCTTTTTCAATGATCTCGAAGAATGTGATCAAGTTCATATCGATGATGTTTCATCCGATGATAATGGACAAGATCTTAGTAATTACAATTTTTCAGCCGATGGTTTTCGTTCATCAACCAATGTGAATAATTCCTGTATAAGTAGTACAGTTCGAGGTGGCGTCGATTGGATGAGAAAATTAGCATTTCGCTATCGACGTATGAAAGAAATCTATAATACATATCGAACAAATCCTCAAAGTTTACTTGGCCAACAGAAACACGAAGATTTACTTCAACTACGTTTGGATATCGAGACATTAACAGGCTCATGGTTTACTCTAGCAATGAAAGCTTTAAGTATTATTAGTCAACGGTAAGAAAAGATAAGAGATTTTTTTTTCGTAATTAAATCGATTTTGATTATTAAGAAAAAATTGTATCAATGTTCTTGTTACAACTTGTCAACTTGTCCCGGCTCTATCGAAAGTTATTGTATATGGACTCGGTGGTATGTTCGATATTGAAAATATCTATAGTGCGACAAAAATTGGCAAAGAAAGCTGTTTCGAACGTATTCATACACGTTTTGGTCGTAAACCAACCTACGTTGTTATTGGAGACGGTCGAGATGAAGAATTAGCAGCTAAACAAGTAAATCAAATTAAACTTTAAAAAAAATCAGTTCTAATCAATTAGCTTTTTCGTTTGTAGCTAAGTTGGCCATTTTGGCGTATTAGTGAACATCAAAATTTAACTGCTCTTATTCACGCACTCGAATGGCAATTTCTCTAAAAAATTCGTTGAACTTGAAATTTTCTTTTTATTTGTGTGTTTTGTGTTTGTCTTGTCTTGTCATTCCTTGCCTTTTTCTTCTTCTTCTTCTCTCTCTTTCTCTCTTTACCTTCACACACAGTGATCATTATTATCACATTGCGATCTTGACCTCATTCGCATATTTGAATTTCGCCTTTGTGTGTTTCTTATTTATAAATAATATGAAAACATTAACAAAAAAAAACATGCAGACAATAACATTTAAATATTGATTGTGTATATAAATATTATTAAAAAAAAGAAGAACAAATCCTTTTTTGTTTTTTTTATTTTTCTTGAATTTTCGATGTTGCTCGTCGAAGATCTTGTTCGATTTGTATGACATCTGGATGAGTCAACGGGAGAAGATGTCGTCGAATAGTTGCTGATTTTTCATAGAAGACTTTAGCTTGATTGAAATCATTTTTAATCTCATAGATTAATCCGAGATTTTTATATGTAATTGCTAATTGATGATAATTCGTTGGCAAATGTTTCAATTGAATTTGTAATGTTAAATAAAATTTTTCAATAGCTAAATCAATTTGTCCACTAAGACCATACAAACAAGCGAGATTATTATGTGTTAAACTTAAATTAAAATCGTTTTCCGGCAAGAAAAGTTTCTTCATTGCCAAAGCTTTTTCATAGCAATCCAATGCTCGTGAATAATCCTTCTCGATTTCATATAAACAACCGAGATTATTCCAGCACATTGCGAGATCTAAATGATTTTCGCCATAGATTTTCTCCCAAAGATGTAACGCTTTTTGATAGTATTCTTCTGCTCGTTTATAATCGCCAGTTTTCTGATAAACATTCGCAAGACTATTGTAATTATATCCTAAACTAGCGTCGATTCTTGAACTTTGCCTTTTTATTTCAATTGCTTTTCGATGCCATTCTAAACTATTTTCATAATCATGTTTTTCATCGAATATTAAACCTAAATTATAATGACAATCGACAAGATTCATATGATTCGATGGTAATTCTTTTAATAGACGTCGATAGAACCGTTCGGCTTCATCATATTTCATCGTTTTTCTTAATACACGTCCTAATGAAAGTAAATTAATTTCTTCATTTAAATATTGATTTTTAAAACAATCGAAAGAATTTTTCAATTTTCGATGTTTACCACTTGCAATTTGTAAACGTACAAGCCAAATACGATCATCCTGCTGAAGAACACTATCGACAACAAAGATTGTACCGAAACTGAACATAATTTGTTCTTCATTGAAATAATAGCATAATGATGAAAGATTACAAAATGGTTTCATCGGTTCAACACGTGGATCGATGCTAATTTCGAAAAGAACTTGTTCATGATCGTTGATTTGATTGAAATGTGCGAGTGTTTGCTGTCGATGAAGATTTGCTATGAGAAAACCATCGAATGAAACGAATTCACGTTGATAATTCTTCCAAATCTGTAGTTTTTCATTGCTGATAAAATCACTTCGATAGACGCACAATGAATTCGATGATTTATTTTGTTCGATCGAACGTTGCATATCTCGGATGAAAAATTGAAATATAAATATTAAATCGAGATTTTTCAATCGAAAAGCTTTGTTCAATAAACGATAGAGAAATGTATCACGTGTATACCACCAAAGAGCTTGATCCGATGAATAATTTTCTTCGAAATCTCGAATTAAATTCAATTCATTTTCATTGCCTTTATATTCATCTTTTGCATAGGCGATTAAATCTTTTTCATCGGTTATTATCGATTTGATATTTAATAAATAATCAACAAGAAATTGTGAATAGAGGAATGATTGATTGTAATCATTGAGTTCAATAGTTGTATGGAAAAAGACAGGTGCTAAGGGTTCATTGAGTTGAATGAGAGAAAATTTTTCGATATATGAACGAATTTTATTGATTAAATCATCGGGTCGTGTAATGACATGTTGAACTTTGGAAAAGGTTTTTGCCCATCGTTCATTTCTTTCTTTATCACTACAATAAACAAAAATCGAATAGACTTGACATAGACGATGTATTTGTGGTACAACTTCTTGTCCTAAACGTCCGCTAACAATTAGAATCAAACGAGTTTTTGTCGATGCTTGAATAAAATGAATAAATGAATCAGCCTGTTGAAAGGCTTTGAAATTATGAATTACATTTCGTAAACTTGATTGAGTTTCGACGTTTTCAATTGAATTATCAACGATTGCATCGAGCCAAATCAATGAAAATTGCTCAGATCGATTTATTGACATGATTGATGAGTAAACGTAAATAATAATAACAAAAAAACAAGGTAAAACGAATATCGTTTCGGTTGAGTAATCATGTAAATATATAGAAAACATGTGGACATGTCTATTTTAATAATAAACCGGATGTTCATTAGATAGCGGAATCCTTCAAAAGAATATTCCTTTTTTTTGACATATTAATTTCCTATTTTCTTAATATATAAAATCGATGTTTATTTTTTTCTGTAGGTGACATCTACAGATTTTGTTCTTAATAATATGTCTTTAGAATCCTCATGATCATACTTTGACATTTCGATGTTTAACCTAATCCTTTGACATTCAAGAGACATGCCTTAATATCTTTCATCGATATCAGAATATAGAAATGATATTACATAAAAAACGCACCTTGACATTTGAAATTCAGCAAAACGAGGTAAATCTCAAAAGTATTAGTCGTTGTTTTTTTCTGTCTTCCAGGTTAAAATCTAGTTGCGTGTTTAATAATAAAAATATATATTCGTCTCGTTCGATATAATTAAATAGAAATTTTTGTTTTTAGATTTTATTTTATTTTCTGTGTACGTGTATATATATATAGAAGACATAATGGAATAAACACGGATAATATGAGCCCTTAGACTAACTGAATAAGCAAAAACGAAAAATCCCAATGACTGGCTTTGCCGTATAACAACATACAAAAAATGATGAGAGCAAAAGAGAGTGAAACAACATCGAATCTTAACCAATTCCGAGATAATAAAAACGAGAAAGGAAAAATGCGATCGTTTTCTAATCATAAGCATAAAGACAAAGTGAATAAAGAAATAAGATTATATTTCTGTGTTGAGGTTTTCTTTTTCTGTTTTAATGAGAATAAGCAATGAAGTACACAACAAGACATGATAGACACGAACATAAATGATAAATGAGAAGAGAGAAAAAAAAATGAACGAAAGTAAGACGCAGCGAGCGAAAAGCGTTCTTGATGTTCTTTGATCGCTAAAAAAAGAAGAGAGGGCAGAAAATGGGACAGCATACTTTTTTTGTGCTTGCTAAGAAAAATAAAAGACATTTGCTTCATGTTGAAAAAAACGTTTAACCATCGCTATCAATTAAATAAACCATATATAATTGATCAGGATTGGTCTCATGGTTTGTTTGAAGAATGTTATCTGGTGAGAGAACATGAAAACCAAGAAACATAAATGTTTTTACCAATGATGCACGATCCGAACGTGTCTTGTCGAATGAAACGATGACGTGTTTACAATGTAAAGTGTCATCAGCAAATTCGAGAAGATTAATGAATCTATTTTGATGATGGATAAAAAAAATAAATCTTATTTTGAAAATAAAAATGATTTGTTGTTTTTACTTTTCTTTTGATTCATCGTTTAATTGTTGAGGAAGTTCAACATAAAGCGAATCATCACGTAATTTAATTGACCATGAAAGTTCATGTTCATCGGTGAATTCATGTAGTTCGTTGGTTCGTTTTTTCGATTTTTCATCATTAACAAATGTATTTAAATTGTCCTTAGCAATTTTCTAGAAAAAAGAAACAAATTTTGTATGAGGAGAACAAAAAAAACAAAATGTCAAACTGACTTGAGGAGTTTCTAAGGATTGATTGTGGCGCGAGGCTAATACTCGTCGTCCAACGCTGCCGCCCTCTGCGCTTACTTTCGGTGTTAAGACTGCAGCAGCTAGAAAAAATAAACAATTTGTATAAAAAAAAATTCGCACATTTTATTTAATCGTACCGTTGGCAACATCAGGAATACCACGTTGGTCCGGCCGCGTTCCGATGACTGAAACGGTTCATGCTACATCAAAGAAAAAAAACAACAACAACAACAATAATAATAACAACAGAATGAAGAAAAATTCTTTCGAGAACTTACACGTCACTACTCGATTGAATTTCAATACACTGCATGATTAATTTGAAAAGATTTGAAATAAGTTGTGATAAGTGTAGCTTTCAATGATTAAATGGTTTTAACATATACACCTCTACGACGACAACAACACAACACAGGAAAACTAAAGCGAATGATTACGCGTTGGGGTTTACGTGCATTCAACGTCGTCTTATATATCGTTAGTTGAAGAACGGAAAGAGAGAGAGAATTAGAGAATAATTATTTCTCTCATTTCTCTCGTTTTTTTTTCATGAGTCAGGGGTTTTGCCCTTTCTTCTCTCGATGCTGTAATCCATGAGTGCGTGCGTGATCATAAAAATTTCCCTTTTGTTTCTAATCTTTTTAAACTTTCGATTGTTATTCCTTGAGAAAAAAAAGAACATTCAGACACTCGAATAGACTGATAAGAAAATCGAATTGATACTGCGTATGTGTTACTTCGTTTTGTTTTATTCTAGTTATATATGCATACGTATATTTGAAGAAAAAAAAACTGATATCTTTTTCTTTATAACATATTGATAAGATTACATATCAAGGAATGCAAGTTAACAAGAGCGAGAAGAAAGAAAAAAAGAGAAATAATATATACATGTAGACATAGTCAAAGTATTTTTGATGATTAAGATGTCATAAATAAATCAGTCTGACAAATAGCTGGAATTAAATTATCGAGAAATAAAAAAAGAAGAAGAAATGTTCATGCCGAAGAAATGAATAAGATTTTGGTTGGTTATTTTTTTTTTGGACGGCATTGCGTTAAAAAGAAAAATCACACACCGGGATAAAGAGAAAATAAAAGTAAAAAATATTTTCGTTCGAGAATCGATTCAATCTCGATTCGAGTTCGATGTTGACGAAAGACAGACACCTGTTTCCACGCTCAATGCCAACGCTTCGAGCCAAGGATGAGACACACAAAATGCCGGTCTCGAATCGGGATTGATATCGCAGCAAGCGATGGCTATCGCGATGAATTGTTTCGGGCAATCTTTGCTGCAGTATTTCTGATTGAACAAATGAACATTCAAACCGAAATCTTGCGTACGTGGCAGATAATCAGGATCGGCTTGAACACGACCGATTATTTCGCAGAGCATGATACCAAATGAGAATATGTCGACACGTTCGTCATAACATTGACCTTTGAGCATTTCCGGTGCCATCCAATAAGGCGAGCCGACAACTGTGTATCGTTGTCGATCTCTGAGCAACTGTCGTCGTGTTTTCGGTCGGACAACGACAATATTTCCGTTCGAGGTTATGGTTGTACTTGTACTTCGTTGTTCACGTCGAAAATTACTCAATAAACAATCATTATTATGTGTTGTTAGTTCATCATCATCTTCGAGATTGATTCTCGAGAGACCGAAATCAGCAACAACAACGTGACCATCGGATTTCACAAGACAATTCGAACTATTCAAATCACGATGAATGATATTACATGAATGCAGGTATTCCTATACGAAAGAATGTTTTTTTTTAAATAAACATGAGTCAAACAAACAAAAAACAATAATTACCATTCCGGCAGCGATATCTTTGGCGTAACGTAAACGTTGTAGCCATGTTAATGGAATTGAGAGATCGTGAATTATGTCTTTCAATGTACCACCGGCGATATAATCTATATGATTGATTAAATAGGAACTCGTTTTTGTATTAAAAAAAAGTGAATGAGTGGTCTTACCAACGAGAAAACACATTTGATTATCTTTATCGAGAAGTAAGCCCATAAAATTCAGAACATTCGGATGTTTTAAACGTTTCAAAACTTGAACCTTGAAGAGAAGAAAATCGAGTTAAAAATCTAAGGAAATGTTTGTTTTACTTCTTTGACAAATATTTTTTGTGCTTCCTTATCAAATGTTTTTGTTTCTTTCATTACCATTATCTGACCAGTTTTCCTGAGTGTAACCTAAACTCAATCGGACAAATGCTCGTCTATTTCTCAATCGAATTCTATTTACTGTTCGTGCAATTCCATAGAAACCTTGGCCGATAATCGGCCCAAAATCTAGTTCATTGGCACGATAGACTTCATGTCGATTGAGATCATGTACAGATGACGAACGTACAATCGGCTGTGATCGACGTTTGATTAATAATAACTGTTGATTTGAACTATTCGAAACAAAAAATAGCAAAAGAATTTTCACAAGAACGAAAACGCGTTTAAACTCACCAGCAAACGCCGTGATTCGGTACTGAATGCGAACGTTTTCGAATGGCGAGATCTTGAATAAGAGTTTCATTGAAACTCGTATTTCGTCGTTTGGAATTCGTCGGTGATTGATTGTATGTCGGTTCACATTTGATAGCTGTCGATATACGAGCTTGAATATGTCGAAGAAATCGTGTGGCATCGGTTGCACTACGACTTCGTGTTAACGTTCGTTTGGGATCGACGATAAATCGTTGGATGAAATGAACGAGCCACCAACGCGTCGTATCAACGCGTAGATGCGATGGCAAACGAGACTTTCGAGTGTCTATCGATGGGCTTTTCTCATGTCCACCACCGCCGTAATCGTCATCGGCTCGATTTTCATTGATACTCGAATGTCCATTCTGTTTCAATGTTAATTTACTCATTGGCATTTTGTATTGATGACAAGATTTCTTAGTTAGATTCGTTGGTTCGACGATCATTATTTACAATCATCTAAATATCGAAATGTGTGTGTGTGTGTGTGCGTTGTCATTCCGAATAATAATAATCAAAATAAAAGTCTCAGGTTAGTTTGGCCAGTTGTTATCCCACGAGGACGATGAAATAATTCCAAAGATCTCGAATCAATTCAATCAATTCATTTCCTCAAGCTAACCGAAATGAATTTCTTGACGATTCAAACATCCAGAACTATCTCTTCCTCGTGTACATCCAACATGATCGGATGTGTTCAAGACCCCTGCGTTGTCATCATTGACTTTTACTTTTAATTACTCACTTACTTGATATCAACTATAGTATATTTGATTTGCTTGGTCTATATGTATATACAATCTACAAGAAATGATATAAAGCGAGCAAAAAATGAAACATCTCTAAGCTCTGAATAAACATGGTTGTTAAACACGAAATATATAAACGCGTAGGCGTCGACGTAACGGAGGGCGAACGAATGAGATTGTAATTTTTGTCAATATTCGATGTCAATCGATGATTTAACTGAGAATATTCAAGTGCTTTCGTTTTTTTTTAAAAGAAAATAGAACAATGGATGATGATGACCTACGAGAGTTCACGCACACAGAGCATCTATCAAGTAAATGAACGAGGAAATGCGTGTATGCTAACACACGCGAGAACTAATGTTATTATAATTGTTGTCATTACTCGAGATAATCGGTCTGTAAATTTACTCGAATGTAATAATAAAATTGATTTGGAGAATATGTAAAAATATTTTTCTTGGAAAGAGAAATAAAAGACCTTCAGAACTGTGTCGAAAGAGGAGCAGGAGGAGGAGGAGGAAGGAGCTGTATAATATTTTCTTTCTTCTCTCTCCTGTTGCTTTACTTTGAACAGATGTTTTAGAAGAAAGAGAGAAGACGTAAGTGTTTTATGTGATACAAATAAACATATAATCTGATCTAAAGATTTTCAAGGAACCAACATTTACTTATGCTCACGAGAAACAAAGGACATTCGACGTTAACCAATCATTATGAACAAACAGTCATTGAGCGATTCACACATACGATCTACATAAATTTCTATTGGATAGAAAAAAAAACAGTCTCACACATTCGAATTCTTTAATTTGATGGCGCTAGTTATCGAGTGAATTTTGAAAATCTCGTTTATTGTTGGCGTTCTTTGTCTATTCTACGAATAAATAAAAAGTCATCATTTAACTCGATTCTCATCATTTGTTAGTCGAACTATGGATGAAAATAATTCCTATCCATTTTTAACTCAAAATGAAATCAACGAAGAAGAAGATGACGACGATAGTATGACATCCAAAGAACTCTTTCAACGTCTTCAACACGCATGGTTAAATGAAAAATATTCACCTGTTCTACTTAAACATGAAAATCTTCTCGTCTTGGCTACATTCGAATTACTCGATGATATTGAAAAACGTTTGAAAGCAAGTGAACATAAGACAACATCATTTCGATGGCTGATGCATCGAACGGAATACAATCGTCTTTATTTTATCTTGTGTTCATATATTCGAACACGTTGTTTCAAAATCGAAGAATATCCATCGGCTGCATTGAATTCCGAAGAGCTTCTTTCGCCTGAAGAATGCGTCTATGCACATACGTATTTAAATAATATGAAGCAACATTTAAAGAAAAGTGTTCTCACAGATTTAAAATCAGAACAACAACATCAAAATGATGATAATGTTCTCGTACAATTGTTACCTAAACCAGATACGAATGAATTCGTTTTCTTTCAAGTTGATCAATCAGTTCAAGGATTAATCTTGTCCAATGATCAAAACAATCTCGGTGGTGGACCCAATGATATTCTCGATTTGAAAACTGACGATCAGTATATTATGCAATTCAAACATATTCATAAACTTTTGTCAGAAAAACAAATTCATCTTGTCTAATGTTCTCTTTTCTCCTTTGAATTTATTCAATGAAAAACTAAAGAATTTTCTTCAACATAGTCTTTCGTTGTTTAGTTAAATATTTCAGTTTTCTAATCATATGTCGAAATCGTTTGGGAATGAGTTCTTGTTCGAATAGATCGCTGTTGTTTCGAATCAACTGAATTGTCGACAGGAAAAAAATGTATTTGCATTGATTGATAATCTTCTTCGATTTCAAATTCATGTTCAAACATTTTCGAATCAAAAGATTCAACGCCGAACGTAGAATTCGAAAGAGAAAGATGCTTTTCGTTCGGCAGAAGTTCGCCGAATAGAATTGACTAAAACGAATCAACATCGAATGCAAACGTCGATGAAAATAACAAGTCAATAAATAGAAATTCTTGATCAGACTCTTCTCGGATGTGTACAAACGATCGAAATAATACGAATGCGAACGTAGACAAAGCGCGTTGATCAACGAATGACGAAGATGTTGACCTGTTTCACGAGTTATTTTGATTGTCACCTGACTGGTTTTCTGTTCGATTGAGACGAGAATTTCTCGAGCTTGAATATCAACGAGTGAGCCCCAGTATTCGATCGGCCGGAGTTTTGCCGGTGTTTTGTATCGAATATTGGTTTTGGTTTTCAGCGGATTGTTGAGATGATGCAGTTCGTTGAGTTTTTTTGTCATATTTGCTTTGATTCGACGCAGACGGTATCGATGCGGGGAAATGATGAGCAAATCGTCTTCATGTCGAACGGCAAATTCGTCGTCTAACGGACTGAAATCGATATCTCGATCGATTTTATTCAAATAGATTTGCCCGAGCATCGAAGCTGTTCGTAGACCGTGATTGATTCCGATTGTTCGACGAGATGTTTTCACAGCTGAGATCGTGTGATGCCGAGTGTATAAATACGAACTAGATTTTTCCTTATTTCGTTTTCGAATTCAAAACATCAAAATTTACTTGAATAATTGCGCACGAATGTATTTCAACAGTTTTTCTTTGTTGTAAACTTCGACATGATGATCATGAATGACCATGTCGTGAAAAGCACCGTTGCTCGTGTGTTTCGTATCGTCGAGCATGATTTCACCGAGTTGTTCAGTGTCTTTGCCAACCCAATAGATGGGCTTTTGGCGAATAAAACGGCCGTTTCGATATTGTGTTTTGTGGACCGTGTGAACGCACAAATTGTAATCGAATCGGCAATCGTCGAGAAATTCGACTAATGCCTAAAGAAATTTCGATGATGTTGAAATGTTCAGTTGAGTTTACTTGATCGAGATAATCGAGATTAATCGAATCATAGAAATTCGAAACATCACTTCTCTAAAAGAAAAAACCGGAAAATTTCCTGGAAAAACATTTGAATTCTTCGTTCCTACGAGAAAATAGATCATATCGTCTCGTTCGATTTTCGGTGCTCGTCGACAATAGTCTTGCCATCGTCGATGCATCTCCTCGCGATTAAACGCCGCGATACCCATGAGATGCGGATTATGCCGACGGAGATACTTCAAAATTTCGTTGGTGTACTTCATATGTTTGATCGTGTCATTGGGATTCATGGATTCTTGTGCACAGGCGATATATCGAACACTGGCTGTCTTAGGTATGAAGCGGATTTTCCAGAGATATTTGATTTCGTTCGAATTTTGAACGAACTGCTGTTCGACTGTTGGTGAACAAGCTTTTTCAATGAGATATTTGCGAGATTTTTGTTGAATGACATGCCTAAAGAAATTGATTTGTCTCGAGCAAGTGTTTGTGTTTGCTTTTTTTTCTACCAGATTTTATGACGATAGAAGACGAGAACAAGTGAATGTGATGGTGCAGATGCTTCTGTGATGTAGAAATACGATCGAATGAGTGTGAGAACGTATTGAATAAGAAAATAAATCAAATGACAAATGTATAATTGTGAGATCAGTGGTGATGATGATGATGTTTTAGCCCATTGGCACTTTTTAAAACGAAATTTTCGTAGAGCATCACCGAGTGAATATTGTTGAATGCGTGGCAATTCGATGAGAAAGAACATTTTTCGTATGAATAAATCACAATTCGATTTACAACCGAATAAATCTCGAGGAAGAACTGCGGTTAACCAACGGCGAACAAAGTTTTGAACGACATCAACAGGTGTTGTCAGAGAAACTAATTGGTCGAGTGTAGCCGTTGGCTCGGGAACGTGATGACGTGCATAAGCGAACGGTAAACGAGACCGACGACGAATGTAAAATTTGTGATGATTGATTCGAAATTGTTCGAATAGCGGAGTTAATTGTGCGCGAATTTCATTCTGAAAAATCATTTTAGAAATATCAAAATTTTTTCCGAAATCCTACGAACAACTTCGTCTTGTGGTCGATGTTTGAAAAATGTTTGACTAAATTCAGATTTTAGCATCGCATCCATCATCATTTCACCATGAACTGATTTTTCTACGATGTGATGTATGTCGAATTTTTCGAATTTCGATACATGATAGAGCATTAGATGTCTTTCAACTAGTTTTTCATATAAATCTGTGAGATGTGCTTGCTGACCTTGTTTAGTTGCGTGTAAATGGAATTGTATTGTTCGTTTTCGTGTATTGATTTTATTTAAACGAATTTCGGCACGTTTTTTCTCATCGTTTGTTCGAGTGATATAATATGGAAGTGTATAGAAAGTTTCATGAATTCCACTTATTTGAATGAATAATTGTCGTCTACGACTGAGACATTCGATGAGAATATACTCGCTAAGAAGATAGATCAATGCTTCATCGGCGAGAATTTGCCGTCGTCGAATCCAAAGTTTTGATGAACATATATGTTCAAGTAGAGCATTTTTATGAATATGATCGTCAATTGGAGAATTTTGTTTGGCAAATTTCGATGATTTGAAATCGATGTTTTTTAATAGAATATTTGCACGATTTTTCAATTGACAACTATTCAATAGATTGAAAACGAATATTTGTTGATCGTTTATAATTCGTTGTCGGTTAACACCAAGAATCTCTTTCCATTGATTTTCTTGTATTGAATTGAATTTTTTCGTTAGAAATATTCCACGAAATAGTTCTCGATCATTTGAATCAAGATTTGGAATATATCGATTGAGTGAAATGAGCTCTATGTAACGGGATTTCAAGATATTCATTTCTCTTCTTCGTGTTTGTTTGAAAATTAAATATCTGTGTTATTACATCAATTGGACAGAATAGAAAATACATTTCTACATACAAGGATTGTTCAGTTCGATGGCGCTAGCTATCGTTATCGATTTCATTTTCAGTTTTTTTTCGCAATTTGTGAACAATACCGAAGAGAACAAGAATTTTCTAAACAAAGTCACAGTTTTCACCTTCAGCTTCAGATGAAGATGCTGTTAGAGAAAGAAATGAACGATGAAATTGGTTTTACATCCGACTCAGACGATATTCAACAATTGAGACATAAATCAGTTTCATTTGACCAAATAAAAACTTTGTTTGTTCCCTTTTCTGAAAGAAAGGGTTATATGCGAAAAATTCGCTCTAAAAATC
>ERZ778027.848-NODE-848-length-61302-cov-6.250053_pt1 | contig 61302 bp, 62 predicted proteins | sample MGYA00375757_ERZ778027 | MGnify/ENA primary metagenome ERZ778027 (study PRJEB29350, sample SAMN05389817) | bioreactor metagenome | isolation source: Ammonium sulfate bioreactor | place: South Africa: University of Cape Town | collected 2014-02-18 ...
GACCACCTCCAATCAAGTGGTAGCCGGGCTCGCGTTCGCGACTGTCCTGGTCGCCGGACGGCGTGGAACATGCTGCGGCAGCAAGAGCGTGCCTGGCGATATCCGGTTCGGATAGGGCGGTCCGTCGTGAGATTTCCTCTATGGCGGTGCGATAGAGATTGCGGGTCGCGAAGTCCATCTCCGCGAACGTGCCGCCGTTGCGCAGCACGTCGTCGACCGGGCTCGTAGCCTCGAAGATCCTTGCCCAATCGATGTCGGAGACGAGGCGCATGCTGGTGATAATGTTCCGAACTGTGACGTTCGTGGCACCCTGACGCTGGTGCTCGAGGCGCACGAGTTCATCTGCGGTCGTGCCCTCGCGGGCCAATCGCCGTTCCAACCATCCAATCGCCGGCGTTGCCTCGGGGTCCTGGTCACGCAATCGCTGCACGAGTTGGACGATGAAGCCTTCGGAGAACGGCGCTTCTTCGTAGGGCGTCAGTGCCGCTGGATCCACGACGTGGTCCTTCACGCCCAACAAACGATCGGCGACGAGATCGGCCTGCGCACGTGCGGATCGGCGGTTCACAATTCGTCCGGCGGATCGCCGAAGATTCTCGACCAGCACGATGCGTAATGTAATGGCAACAGCCCACAATTCGCCGATCCGCAGTGGCTGCACCTCCTGATAGGCCCGCACGAAGCGGATGAGCGTCTCCGCGTCGAATAGGCTGTCGGTATGGGCGACGAACGCCCACATCAGTCCCAGCACGCGCGGATATCCCGCCAAAGGCCCGTCACTTAGCTTGGGAAGCTCGCGATAGTATCCTGGCGGCAGATCGGCACGGACTTCGCGCACCTGCTGCTCGACAAGATGAAAATTGTCGAGGAGCCATTCGGCGGCGGGCGTTGCGGATCGGCTTTCGTCGGCGGTCTTGGTAATCGTCCGGTAGGCGTACAGAAGAACGCGCTCATTGTCTCGAAGGCGCGTGACGAGTGACTTGCCGGCAATCGTTGATTTGTGAACGGGCTGGTTGGCCGCGAGGCTTCGCGCGTGCTGTTCCAGCCGTTCGGCGCTGAAAAGCTCGCTGCGGATGGGATGTTCGTCCTCCCCATAGGAGGCATATCGCGCGCGTCCAAAGACACGCGATGCAAGCGATTTCAATGAGTGCGGCCTTTCCGGCTTTAACGCGCGGCCGCTGGCGATCGTTGCGCGCGCATGAGGTATCTCTGCAGCAGATCGCTGGAGATGATTGCTTGTACAGCAAATGACGGATGCTGCCGAATCGGGCTGACGATGCGACTCGAGGAGTGAGGAAAAGAGGACCGAGTTTGAGGCTTCGGCATCAATCGGGCGGTCTATCGGCTACGTTTGGGTCGCAATGCCGGTCAGCATCGCCTCATTGCCAGTAGCCCGAGGGCATCCGCCCAGCGACGTGGTGAGGGAAAGAGGGGGATCTGGGCCCTGTAATGCCACCACAAGTCATTTTAGCTGATTCAAAGCTCACTTATCGCTTGTTTGTTACTCGAAGAGCACCATGTTTCTATCAATTACGGCATGCGAGTGGCCAACCCTCATGCTCAAAAGTCGAGAATTGGAGGGAAACGTCGTCGAATTCGCGTAAATGCGCGATCGAGCGACCGATGGCTGAGATGGGCTGGCCGACGAGTTCGTGATTTTCGACAAACGTCGGCGAAGGGAGTTCCGCCCAGGGGCGGCGCGATCGCTGGACCTTCAGTCAGGCGGCGGCATCCTGTTCGACAAACGGGTACGGGTTCCAGGCGACTCCTGACGGCAGGAGCCGCTGGTCACAAAAGAGCTGGGCATAGTGAGCGTTGCCTCAGTTAGGCTCGCTCATGCAGGTGTAGTCGGCTGCTTTTGACCAAACGTTCGGGCTCCGGACATACAAGCAGGGAAACAAGAACATGTCAGCGAAGGAAGTACGTTTCGGCGGCGATGCCCGCATCCGAATGATTCGCGGTGTCGATATTCTGGCCGACTCGGTGAAAGTCACGCTTGGTCCCAAGGGGCGCAACGTCATCCTCGACAGATCATTCGGCGCGCCGCGCATCACCAAGGACGGCGTCACCGTTGCCAAGGAAATCGAGCTTTCCGACAAATTCGAGAACATGGGCGCGCAGCTTGTCCGCGAAGCGGCGACACGCACGTCGGATGACGCCGGCGACGGCACCACCACGGCGACCGTGCTCGCCCAAGCGATCGTGCGCGAGGGTGCCAAGTCGGTGGCCGCAGGCATGAATCCCATGGACCTCAAGCGCGGTATCGATCTCGCCGCCGATCTGGTGGTGGAGGAGCTCAAGAACCGCTCGCACAAGGTTTCGACCCGTGAGGAGATCGCGCAGGTCGGCACCGTCTCGGCCAATGGCGACAAGTCGATCGGCGACATGATCGCCGAGGCGATGGACAGGGTCGGCAAGAACGGTGTGATTACCGTCGAGGAAGCCAAGAGCTTCGAGACCGAGCTTTCAGTCGTCGAAGGCATGCAGTTCGACCGCGGCTATCTCTCGCCGTATTTCATCACCAACGCCGAGAAGATGATCTGCGAGCTCGATAACCCGTGCATTCTCATCCACGAAAAGAAACTGGCGAGCTTGCAGCCGTTGCTGCCGCTGCTCGAACTGGTCGTGCAAGCCGGGCGGCCGCTGCTGATCATCGCCGAGGACATCGAGGGCGAGGCGCTGGCCACGCTGGTCGTGAACAAGCTACGTGGCGGTTTGAAGGTCGCGGCCGTCAAAGCGCCAGGCTTCGGTGATCGCCGCAAGGCGATGCTTCAGGATATTGCCGTCGTCACCGCCGGTCGTGAGATCAGCGAAGATCTCGGCATCAAGCTCGAGAACGTGACCTTGGATATGCTGGGCACCGCCAAACGCGTGCACATCGACAAGGACAATACCACGCTCATCGATGGCGCCGGCAAGAAGAAGGAGATCGAGGCCCGCATCGCACAGATCAAGGCGCAAATCGAGGCGACGAGCTCGGACTACGATCGCGAGAAGCTGCAGGAGCGGCTGGCCAAGCTGGCCGGCGGCGTGGCCATCATCAAGGTCGGCGGCGCCACCGAGATCGAGGTCAAGGAGAAGAAGGACCGCGTCGAGGACGCCATGCACGCGACCAAGGCGGCGGTCGAGGAAGGCGTGGTCGCCGGCGGTGGGGCGGCGCTGCTCCATGCCACCCAGGTCCTTCTGAACAAACGGGGCGCCAACCACGACCAGCAGGTCGGTGTCGAGATCGTACGCCGTGCCTTGCAAGCGCCGCTTCGCCAGATTGCGGCTAATGGCGGCTTCGACGGTGCCGTGGTGGCGGGCCGGATACTCGACCAGAAGGACGATAATTTCGGCTTCGACGCCCAGAAGGGCGAGTACGTGAACATGATCGCGGCAGGTGTCATCGACCCGACCAAGGTCGTGCGTTCGGCACTACAGGGTGCGGTGTCCGTCGCGGGTTTGCTGATCACGACCGAGGCAATGGTGGTGGAAGCGTCGGCCAAGAACGGCCAGCAGGCGCTGTCAGCCGACGATATGGGCGCCTAGGCCGCTAGAGGGCGGATTGCGCCATGAGGAGGTCGCCGTGACTTTGCGTTCGGAATACACTCTCGGTCATTCGCCCTACAACGCGTTCCTTTTTGCTTTGGTCGGCGAAGAAAAGGTCGGTGTACCGCTCACGGTTTTCAGCGCCTTGACGCGCCTCGGGTTCGATCCGTGGGGCGAGGCGGCCCGGTTGGCCGCACTGCCGAAAGAAACGGCGGCCCGGGCCTTTGCCGTGACGATTGCCATGCTGCCCGAAGGAAACTGGAACGCAACGGACGTGGAGGCGATCGCTGCGCGTCTGGTGGGGTGGTTGCCGGACGGGCGCGTTCCTTCCATTCCGGAGATGGACGGCGTCAGGACGGACACGAAGAGGACCGAAGGGAGCAGGACGATGAGCATCGGAATGATGCTGGCCTGGGGCATGCTTGCCGTGGCCCTGGTCTATTTCACGGTGAACCTCGCGACCGACAACAACCTCGAGCAGAGTTGGAAGCCGATCGTGTCGACACTCCAATAGACGCCAGGCAGGCCGGTATGCCCGTGGCAGGAGATTTCATGACGAGCGACGCGTCGGTCGCGAAGGCCGAAGTGGCGCCGATCAGGCTGGTATGAATGTCAACGTTGAGCGCTTCCCAGCACCTGATCCGCCGTTCGTGCCGGGGATCGGCTGAAGCCCGATAGACAAAGGGCCGGTCGGATACTTTCAAAGCGGCGCGCGCAGCAGCGCATAACCGGCAATGAGCAGGACAAGGAAGATAGGGAACAGGACCGGCGGATCAGACCAGTGCCATTTGTTCATAGTTTTTTCCTTGGTTTGCGCGGTATTCGCCGCGGCTTGGACGGGAGATCGATATTCGTTCCCTCGAGCCACCGGACTGGATGAGGCACCGCTAGCGTAGCGCGCCGAGGTCCAATCCCGCCGACAAGAGGCTCAACACGACGCCCAGGCCGGCGAGAAGCAGCGCGGCAGCGAGCGTGTCTCTGGCCAAAGCCAAATTCGATGCGCAACGGAAGCGGCTGACTTCCTTCTCGGAGGCGAGCCGTCGTGATCGCTGGGATGGCAGTTCGATTCGTTCGGGCGCCATGAAACCCTCTCTCTCGTTGGAGGACTGGGCTAACCCGATTGTGCGAGCGAGCATGCCGGCAGGTTGTCAGATCTAGGTTTGGCGCCCAATGCGGACCGCCTGCCGGTGTCATTGAACATGGGGGGGCGCGCGGCTTTTACAACGACAATCGTCGGTATCGTCGGCGAGTTGCACTTTTTGGCCTGCAGGGCAGGAACCTGTCGGCTCGTCACCGACGAAAAGTCCGTCGCCGACAATGGGAGACGACCTCGCAGAGGCCGGATGCCGTGAGCCCTTCGCCGCGCGCGCCGTCGGACAGCCGAAGGCGCCAGAGGCGCCGACGGTGCTCGCGGTGAGCTGCCGGCCGTCCGGGCCGTGCCGCTCGACCTTGATTACGAGTGCGGCGATGCCGTGTGAGACGCCGAAGACGTGGATCGAGATCCGCCCGCCTTCATCCTCAGTTGAACCTCACATACTCGAAGTCGGGGGCCTGGTTGTTGATGCCGCGGGCCGGCGGCGCGATCCAATGGGCGAACTTGCCGGGCTGGACGACGGCGGGGCCCATCAGCGAGGTGACGTAGGCGCGGTCCTCGGCGGTCGGCAGCCACTTGCCCTCGTTCTGCTTCCACTCCGCTTCTGTGAGCAGCTTGCCGTCGGGCGAGACGCGCTGGCCGGCGAAGGCGCCGATATGGCGGTCGAAGCCACGGTGCGGCAGCTTCATCTCGAAGTTGACGCCCGCTTTCTCGATCGCCTTGTTCCAGCGCACCACGCCCCGGGCACAATCTTCGATATAGTCCTGGCGCAGCCGCTCGTTCAGCGCCTGCAGTGCCGGAACCGTCTTCTTCACGAGGCGGCCGTCCTCGACCGTCTCGATCTCGTAAGTGTCGTTGGTCAGGAGATGATCGTCGGTGATGCGCGTCTCGAGATACCGGCCCTTCACGCCCTGGGTGTAATAGTTGGCGGCGTTGGTCGACGCTTCCTGGCCGAACAGGTCGAGCGACACCGAGAAGTGGAAGTTGAGGTACTTCTGCATGGTCGGCAGGTCGATGGCGCCCAGTGCGCGCACGTCGTCGGTCTTGTGTTCCTTCATCAGCTCGCAGGTGCGCTGGATGATGCGGCCCACACCGGTCTCGCCCACGAACATGTGGTGCGCTTCCTCGGTCAGCATGAAGCGGCAGGAGCGCGCCAGCGGATCGAACCCCGATTCGGCGAGCGAGGCAAGCTGGTACTTGCCGTCGCGATCGGTGAAGAAGGTGAACATGAAGAAGGACAGCCAGTCCGGCGTTGCCTCGTTGAAGGCGCCGAGCATGCGCGGCTTGTCGGGATCGCCGGAGCGACGCTGCAACAGACCCTCGGCCTCTTCGCGGCCGTCGCGGCCGAAATATTTCTGCAGCAGATAGACCATCGCCCACAGATGACGGCCTTCTTCCACATTGACCTGGAACAGATTGCGCATGTCATAGAGCGATGGCGCGGTGGCGCCGAGCGCCCGCTGCTGTTCGACGGAAGCGGGTTCCGTATCGCCTTGGATCACGACAAGCCGGCGCAGGCTGGCGCGATGTTCGCCGGGAATATCCTGCCAGGCTTTCTCGCCCTTGTTGGAACCGAAATTGACGAGCCGGTTCTCTTCCTGCGGCGCCAGCAGAATGCCCCAGCGGTAGTCCGGCATTTTGACATAGCCGAACTGCGCCCATCCTTTCGGATCGATCGACACCGCGGTGCGCAGATAGACGTCGGAAGTCTGGAAGCCGTCCGGCCCCATGTTCATCCACCAATCGATGTAGCTCGGATACCACTGCTCCATCGCCTTGAGGACGCGCGCGTCATTGACGAGGCCGACATTGTTCGGAATCCGGGTCGAATAATCCACCGCGCCTTCGACAAATGCTGCTGAGGAACTCGACATGATATGCTCCCTGAATATGAGGCCGTTAACGCGTCAGACGCGCTTGATGTCGTATTCGGCTTTGAGACCCGTGCCGTAGCGCTTCAGCGCACCATCGGCGCCGACGGCATTGGGACGCTGGAATATCCAGTTTTGCCAAGCGGTGAGACGGCCGAAGATTTTGGTTTCCATCGTCTCGGGGCCAGCGAAACGCAGATTGGCTTCGAGACCAACGAGACCATCGGGCGAAAAGCTGGTGCGCTCTTCAAGGAAGATACGGACTTCGTCGTCCCAATCGACTTCGTCGAAGGATTCGGTGACAAGGCCAAGCAGTTCGGCATCGGACGAGTCGAGGGATTCGCCGATCTTCTCCTTCACCTTCGCCACGGTTTCGGGCTCGCCGAGGAAACGGGTTTCGAGACGCGTCAGGCCATTGGACATCGGGTATTGGCCGAAATTCAACGACGTCAGCGTCATATGCGCCATGGATTGATTGCCGCCGGTGACCGTGCCCGCGAACATGTAAGAACGGTCGCAAGCGAAGGCGATTTCAGCGAGCGAACCTGCGAAGCACGATCCGCTTTCGATCAAAGCCACCAGCGAGCGCGAGGTAACGTCGATACGCTTGAGCACCCGCTTCCAGAAATGCAGGGTTTCGCGGATGAACCAATCCTTGCTGTTCTGCTCCAGGAAGCGGTCATAGGCGCAGACGAGATCAGCGTCGCCTTCGGTGCGGAACACCCAGGTGCCGATCTCCGGTTCATTGAGCCGCAGATGGACGATCGCGTCGTCCATCTCGCGGGCGACACGCAGGCTGTAGAATTGCGCGCCCAACGCCTTGGCATCGGCGACCGAGGCGGGCGCAGGATCCTGCGGGCCCAGCACTTTGATGGTGGCACGGCGCGCCGCGCGATCGAGATCGACCGTGACCAGGGAGTAAGCGATGCGATCGGCGCCGATGTCGCGCGACAGTGGCGTCAAGATGATGCCCTTCTCGTCGGCTGGACGGTCGGATTTGGCGGCCAGTGCCGCCGCCGCCGATTGCACGGCGGCCTCGAACTTGGAGTTCGGCACCACTTCATCGACGAGGCGCCATTCGACGGCGCGCTTGCCCTTGATGCCCTCTTCCACCGTGCAGAAAATGTCGGCGCGATCGCGGCGCACCTTGCGCTTATCGGTGACGCGGGTGAGACCGCCGGTGCCCGGCAGAACCGCCAGCAGCGGCACTTCCGGCAGAGAGACGGAAGATGAACCGTCGTCGGACAGAATGATGTGGTCGCAAGACAGCGCCAGTTCATAACCACCGCCGGCAGCCGTTCCGCGAATGGCGCAGAGGAATTTGAGACCGGTGTTCTCGGATGAATCCTCCATGCTGTTGCGGGTCTCGTTGGTGAACTTGCAGAAGTTCACCTTGTGCACATGAGACGCCGCAGCGAGCATGCGGATGTTGGCGCCGGCGCAGAACACTTTGTCCTTGCCCGACTTGAGCAGCACCACTTTGACGCCGGGATGTTCGAAACGCAGACGCTGCAGCGCGTCCGACAGCTCGATGTCGACACCCAGATCGTAGGAATTGAGCTTGAGCTGATAGCCCTGCATCAGGGGCGCGTTCTCGTTCACGTCCATGACGAGTTCGGCGACATCGCCGTTCACGGTGAGCTTCCAGTGCCGATAGCGATCGGGCGACGTCAGGAAGTCGATCGTCGTCTCGGAAGGCTGGGCGGCGGCCGTTGGCCGATCTGCGCGATAGTTCATGAATTAACCCTCCCACCGACCCAAAACAGGTGATATAATGCATATTATCTACGCACCGCAGCGCGTGAGAGTCAATACAGTTTGTGATTTTTCTCGTTCCAGCCTGCTTTCGGCTCTTGATCGCCTGCTTTTTCTGAACTATGGTTCATGAATGACGATAAAATCTGATGAAACGCTCGATTCTGAAGACTTGGCTGTTCGCGTCGGGCGGAAGGTGCGGGCGCTGCGCGACCTGCGCGGCTTGTCCCGCCGGGAGGTGGTGGAGGCGGCCGGAATATCCGAGCGCTATCTCATTCAGCTTGAAGCGGCGGAATCGAATGTCAGCCTTTCGGTCCTGTCGCGCATTGCGACCGCGCTCGATGTCGAGCTGACGCAATTGCTGAACGATGGCAGCGACACCTTCGCCCGCCCCACGGACCTTTCCATCGATGAAAATCTCGGCGCTTTGATCGGCAGCATGTCGCGGGCTGAGCAGCAGAGCTGCATTCCCGCGCTCCAGACCTGGCTCGCCGAACGGCGGCGGGGTCAACGCGGCGTGGCGCTGCTCGGCTTACGCGGTGCCGGCAAATCGACTCTCGGTCGCCAGCTCGCGGCACGCCACAACGTGCCTTTCGTCAGCGTCACACGCGAGATCGAGCGGCGCACCGGCATTTCCCTCGACGATTTGTTCAATCTTGGTGGCCCGGATGCCTATCGCGCCATGGAGAACGAGGCGATCAATGCTCTTCTCAATCGCGGCGATTTCATCGTCGTCGAGACCGCCGGCGGTATCGTCGCCAACAAAGAAGCGATGAGTACGATCATTTCGTCATTCCGCACGATCTGGCTGAAGGCTTCGCCAGAAGCGCATTTGCAGCGCGTGATCAATCAAGGCGACATGCGCCCGATCAAGGCGGCGCCACGCGCGCTCGAACACGTCCGCAATCTGCTGATCTCGCGCGAGGACGAATATGCGCGTGCCGAATTCGTCGTCGACACTACGGATCTCTCGCCGGAAGCGTGCCTGAACGAGATCGACCGAATTCTCGATCTGCCGGCGACTTTAACGCATGCTTGATCAGGCCAGCCCACGCCAGCGGGGCGCGCGCTTTTCAAGAAAGGCCAGCACGCCTTCGCGATAATCAGGATCAAAGCCTGCCGCGCCCTGGCATTTCGCTTCGACGTCGAGATAGCTTTCCCAATCGGGCGCGGCCGCCGCTGCCTCCACCGCCCGCTTCAATCCGGCCAGCGCCGTCGCTGGGCCAGCTGACAGCGTCTGGACGATCGTTTCGACATGCGCCTCAAAGGCATCGTCGGCCACACATTCGCTGACAAGCCCCGACGACGATGCGTCGCGTGCCGCCAGTTCGCCGCCCAGCATCAACAGCAGCCGCGCTTTGGCCGGCCCCAATGCCTTGACCAGGCTCCAGCCCAAACCGGCGTCGACAGACAGCCCGACTTTGACGAAGGAGAAGACCAGACGAGCATTCTCGCGCATCACCACAATGTCGCCGGCCAGCGCCAGCGCCACGCCGGCACCCGCCGCGAGGCCATTCACGGCCGTGACGATGGGCTTGGGTGTCGAGCGCATCAGCCGCAGGATCGGGTGATAGCTGCGACGTTGGATCGCCTCGAGATCAAAAGGCTCGCTGCGCTGGCGGGGATCGCGCTCGGAGAGATCTTGACCTGCACAGAACGCGCGGCCAGCGCCCGTGAGCACAATGGCGCGAATGCTTGCATCCCCATCGAGATCGCGCAGCGCCGCCTGCAAGGCGTCCAGCATGTCGGCGGTCAAGGCGTTGAGACGTTGCGGACGAGACAGAATAATGCGCCCGACAGGACCATCCTTGCGCAGGAGAATGCTGGGCTCCTGTTGTTCCGCCATAACCTTCTCCTTAGACGCAAGACACCCGTCGTGATGTCATATAATGCATTTCTTCTTGACTTTGAGAAATTCTAACGGAAGAAATCTGCATTATTCTGCATATTTCTGAGGGAGAGCGGCCATGCCGTCAACCGGAGAAGACCAATTCCGTTCGGCTGTTGGCCAGATCGCCGAAGCCATTGGCACACAGCCGCTGAACGCCGATCTCGAACACTTTCTGCAAAGCCGCTTTCCGCCCGGAGAAGCGCCGTTCGATGCGTTGGAACAGCTCGTCTTCAACGGCGTCAAAGAAGGCTGGCTCTGCGCACGCACGGCTGGCGGCATCGCTTATGGCCGCGCCGTCAAGCCGGGACAGGACACCGGCACCTTCAGCGTCGACGTGGTCGTGATGGAAGATATCGCTGGGCCGCACCATGTGCATACGACCGGCGAGATCGGCATGATCATGCCGGTCGCGGGAAACCCTTTGTTCGATGGGAAGCCACGCGGCTGGTATGTCTATCCACCGGGATCATCGCATTTCCCGACCGTCACCGGCGGCAAAGCCTGTATCCTCTATCTGCTGCCTGAAGGCGCGATCGAATTCACGGGCCAGAAAGCGTGACCAGTTCCACAGCAACAACGAAGTCTGGCTTCGTCGAAGCGGGCGGATATGCGCTCGAATATACGTTCGAGCCACCGGCTTCCGCCGATGCCCCCGTCATTCTTCTGCTGCATGAAGGGCTCGGCTGCGCACAGCTTTGGGGTGGGTTCAGAACCGCTTTGGCCGAGGCCACCGGCGCCGGCGCCTTTGCCTATTCGCGCGAGGGTTATGGCGCCTCCAGCCCCATTCAATTGCCGCGTCCGCTCGATTATATGCGCCAACATGTGCGCGATGTTCTTCCCGACGTCATTGCCGGGATCGATGCAACGCGTATTCTCCTCGTCGGCCATTCGGATGGCGCGACCATCGCCGCTCTTTATGCAACGGCGAAGCCTGATCCCCGCGTGTGTGGCGCGGTGCTGATCGCGCCGCACTTCTTCGTCGAAGATTTTTCGATCCGGGAGATCGCCAAGACGAAAGTCGCTTACGAAACGACGGATCTGCGCGCAAAACTCGCGCGCTGGCATAAGGATGTCGATGGCGCCTTTCGCGGCTGGAACGATGTCTGGCTTAATCCCGATTTCGGCGCGGCGCTGGAGATGCGCGAAGAGCTGACTGGCTTTCGCATACCTGTTCTGGGCATGCAGGGCGATGCCGATCAATATGGAACGCTGGCGCAGATCGACGTTTTGGAATCGTCCATTGGCGCGGCCGGTGGCCATTTCGAGCGCGTCATTCTGCCTGGCATTCAGCATTCACCGCATCGGGAGGCCCCGAGCGAGACGATCGCGGCCATCAAAGGATTTCTCGATCGCCTGCCGTGAAAGCGCTTAACGCGAGGCTCGTCTCGAGCGCCTCGGACCGTCCGCTTTCAGATTATCGAGAACGTAATCCTTCATGATCTCAGCGGCCGGCAACAGATTGGTCTTCGACCAGATCAAGCCAATGGGCGTGCTGACGTCGATGGGCGGCAAAGGCAGAATGTGCATGGACAAGCGCTCAGCCCAGTGCCGGGCGACGGATTGCGGCGCGATCGAAATGAAGGACCCCGCACTCAGCAGCGATTGGATGAGGGAAATCGACTTCGTGTCGATCCTGTTGGCGGGCAGATCAAACCCCTGCCGCGACAGATAATCGGCGAGCGCTTCGCGCGTCGGCGTGCCCGTCGGCGGTAAGATCCAACCCGCTTCCACCACATCGGCCCAGGTGAGCTTGCGTTTTTTGCTCAACGGATGATCGGGGCTCGCCACCACCAGCGCCGCCTCGTTGGCTATGCCGACACTGTCGAAGTCCCGGTCCAAGGCCACCTGCCCGATCCGACCGAACACGAGATCCACCGTGCCATTGCGTAGATCGTCGACAAGATCGGGAAGCACCCCTTCGATGACGCGAACGAATATGCCGGGATAATCGCGCTTGGCTTTGGCAAGGGTCTCGGCGATGAACAATTGACCGGTGATGACATGAAGGCCGATGACCACCGTGCCCTGCACGCCGCTGCGCAAATCGCGCATCACACCATCGAAGGCATCGAATTCAGCGGTGACACGGCGCGCGAAGGCGATCAGGCGCACACCCGGTTCGGTCGGCACCCAGCGGGTTCTCTCGCGCCGAAAGATCGGCACGCCGACGATGGCCGTCACTTCCGCCAAGGATTTGGAGACGGCGGCCTCGCTGATGTGAAGACGGTTAGCCGCCAGATTGAGACGGCCAAGCTCTGACACGGCGAGCACGTGCCGCAAATGCCTGAGCGTCAACCGGTCGCGAATGCTCATGGTGCAACTTAACCAATTAGTTGATTTTGGCTTAGCATAATTCACTTGTCTGCAAGTTCAACTCCCGCCTCAATATCCAGTCATCGGAACAACGAAGGCTGTGGGCGGGCGATGAGCAATATCCCTGAAATTTGGACCCTGGTGGACGAGAAGCAAGCGCGCCTGACCGCGCTCTCCGATCAGATCTGGGAGACCCCAGAACTATGCTTCGCCGAGGTCAAATCGGCCGCCGCCCATGTGGCCGAACTCGAAGCACAAGGCTTTCGCGTGACAGCCGGCTGCGCTGGCATGCCGACCGCCCTGGTGGGCGAGGCCGGATCGGGCGGCCCGATCATCGCCTTTCTTGGCGAATTCGACGCTTTGCCTGATCTCAGCCAACAGGCCGGCGTCGCCCAGCCGATCCCGCTCGCCGATGGCGGCAAGGGGCATGGTTGCGGCCACAACCTGCTCGGTGCCGGTGCCATGCTGGCGGCGACGGCCGTGAAGGACTGGCTCGCCGCGAACGGTTTCGCCCGCACGGTGCGTTATTATGGTTGCCCGGCCGAAGAAGGTGGCGCGGCGAAAGTCTTCATGGTGAAGGCCGGTCTCTTCGACGATGTCGATATCGCTCTTTCATGGCATCCCGGTTGCTTCGCCGACGTGATGACGCGCAGTTGGCTCGCCAATGCCCGGTTCGACTTCACCTTCCACGGCAAGGCTTCGCATGCCGGCGCCTCGCCGCATCTTGGCCGCAGCGCGCTCGATGCCGTCGAGCTGATGAATGTCGGCGTCAACTACATGCGCGAACATATGCCGAGCGATGCGCGCATTCACTATGCCATGATCGATGGCGGCGGCATTGCCCCTAATGTGGTGCAGCGACGCGCCAAGGTACGCTACGCCATTCGCGCCAGTTCGCTGGCCGACCTGCTGCCTTTGATCGAGCGCGTCAAAGCCGTGGCACAGGGCGCGGCTTTGATGACGGAAACGCAAGTAAGCATCGAAGCCTTGAGCGGCGTCGCCAATCTGGTTCACACCGCCAGCCTCAACGAGGTGATGCGCCGCAAGCTCGATGAAATCGGGCCGCCGCAATTCGACGATGCCGACGTGACTTTCGCCCGCGAGATTCAGGCGACGCTCGAAGACACCGACATTGCCAATACCTGCGCGCAATATGGGCTCGATCCCGAGACCAATCGTCCTCTCGGCGACATTCTCGTTCCCAAAGGCCTTACGCCGGCCTCGCCTCTCACGGTCTCCGGCGATATTTCGGATGTGAGCTGGGTCGTGCCCACGGCACAGCTTTTCGGCGCGACATTCGCGGTCGGCACGCAATTCCACACCTGGCAGATGGTCGCGCAAGGCAAAAGCCCGGCGGCACATAAGGGCATGGTCCATGCCGCCAAAGTGATGGCGGCCACCGCCATCGATCTGTTCCAGGACCACGGCCTCATCGAACAGGCCAAGGCCGATCACGCCAAGCGTGCCGGCAAGGCGCGCTATCGCAGCCCAATGCCCGACGACATCAAGCCGCCGGTCGAGATGTCCGCGGCCTAGCTTTTAAGAGCATTCCAAAATCGTCTCAGGAGAGGACCCGAGAGGCAATAACCGGCGCGGCTCTCGATCGAGCGTGCATAGAAGGAGACATGCGATGAAGCGTATCTTGGGGGCCTCGGCTTTTGCTTTGGCGGCGCTGACACAGGTCGGCACCGTGCATGCCAGCGACACCTATCCCGACCGGCCGATCCGTTGGGTCGTGCCTTATCCCGCCGGCGCACCCACCGATACGGTGGCGCGCAAGCTCGCCGACGTGATGAGCAAGAAGACCGGCTGGAAGATTTACATCGAGAACAAGACCGGCGCTGCGGGAACGATCGGCGCCGCCGACGTCGCCCGTTCTCCCGGCGACGGTTATTCCTTTCTCGTCTCCACTGGCGATGCCTTGGTCGCCAATGCGGTTTCGATGAAATCGGTCACCTATGATCCGAAAAAAGATTTCGCCTTGGTCAGCCAGATCGGCTCGGCCGGCTATGTGATGCTGGTTGGCCCGCAACTGGGTGTTAATACCTTGAGCGAATTGATCGCCAAGGTGCGCTCCACGCCCGCCGGCTGGAACGTCGGGGTCACCGGGCCCGCTTCGCCGCAAAACTTGATTACGCGCGCGTTGGCGAAGAAAACTGGCATTTCGTTGAACACCGTGCCCTATCAGGGTTCGGCACCGGCGGTGCAGGATGTTCTGAGCGGTAATGTCGAGATCACCTATACCGGTGCCATTCTCGCCGCGCCTTTCGTCGAAAAGAAAATGCTCACCGCCATCGCCACCAATGGTCCCAATCGTTCGGCCCTGCTGCCCGACGTACCGACCTTCGCCGAGCTTGGATATGCCGATCCGGTGTTCTTGGCGCCGACTTGGCTGGGTATGGCCGCACCTGCCAAGACACCGCAAAACATCATCGAGCAGACTGCGCGCAGCGTCAGGGAGGCAATGGCCGATCCGGAACTCAACGCCTTCGTCAAAGGACAGGGCTTCGACGTGATCGCCAATACGCCGGAAGAGTTCCGCGCCGCTTTCGAACGGGAATTCGAAACCATCCCGCTTCTGATCAAGGATGCGCTGGGCACGAACTGAAAAGAAAGGCCGGCTGTTGAGCCGGCCTTTTGATTTATGGGACGGAGAAGGCTTCTCAGTGCCCCGTCGCGCGGGGCGGGAGCCAGCGGGCGATGGCGATTTCAACAAGCTCCACGACCGCGTAAACGCCGAGGCCGAGGAATGAAAGGGCGAACAGCGCAGCAAAGGCGAGCGGCGTATTGAGCTGCGACGTGGCGCTGAGCAACAGATAGCCGAGCCCACTGCTCGAACCCATGAATTCACCGATGACCGCACCGATGACCGCCAGCGTGATCGCCACTTTGGCGCCGGTGAGCACGAAGGGTAGCGCTGCCGGAAACTGCACCTTGTAGAAAATCTGCCAGGGCGAAGCTTTCAGGCTGTGCGCCAATTGAATGAGTTCGCGCGGCGTCGAACGCAGACCGGCAGCGGTGTCGATGATGATGGGAAAGAAGGCCACCAGCCAGACGATGGCGAGTTTCGACTCCAAGCCCGTGCCGAGCCAGACGAGAACGATCGGCGCCAAAGCGACTTTCGGCACCGATTGCAGCGCCACCAGCAGCGGATAGAACATCAGATTCAATGGCCGCGAATTGGCGATCGCCACGGCCAGCGGCAGGCCGACCGCCATGGCGAGCGCAAAGCCCAACACCGTCTCGACCAGTGTGACCCAACCTTCGCGCATCAGAACGCCAAAACTGTCGAAGAAGGCGACAGCCACCTGGCCCGGTGATGGCAGAACCACTTCTGGAACGCTGAACAGCCAGCAGTAAGCGCCCCAGATGGCAAACAGGATGGCCACGCCAATCAGGGGATAAGCGATCTGAGTGGTCGTCGTCGTGCTATTCATTCTCGTTGCTCTCAATACTTAGTGCGTGCCGACCAGAAGGCCGAGGGCTTCGCTGGCGCGACGTTCCGCCTCAATAAATTCGGGCGTAAACCGGCAAGCCTGCGTGCGCGGAGCGGGAATGTCGATCTGGAATTCGGCGCTGACCCGCGCCGGCCGGCGCGTGAAGACGACGACTTTGTCGGAAAGATAAACCGCTTCCGAAATCGAATGGGTGACGAACAGAACCGAAGCACCGGTCTCGGCTTTGATCTTCAGCAGAAGATCGTTCATGTCGAGGCGCGTGAATTCGTCGAGGGCGCCGAACGGCTCATCCATCAAGAGAAGTTTCGGTTTGTGGATCAGCGCGCGACAAAGCGAAACGCGCTGCTGCATGCCACCGGAAAGTTCATGCGGACGCGCATTGGCGAACGCATGCAAACCAGTCATCTCCAGGAGTTGTTCGGCGCGCGCTTTGGCCTGCGCATCGTTGCGGCCGAGGATTTCCATGGGAAAGAGAACATTCTGCAGCACCGAGCGCCACGGCATCAGGCTCGGCTGCTGAAAGACGAAGCCGTAATCGGGGTAAGGGCCGGTCACTTCCTTGCCACCGACCTTCACCGAACCGGATGTTTTCGACGCAAGGCCCGCGACTATCGTCAAAAGTGTCGTCTTGCCGCAGCCGCTTGGCCCGATCAGAGCGACGAATTCCCCTTCGTCGAACGTCAGGCTCGCCTCGTCGAGGGCGACGACCTCTTTTTCCTTGCCCCCGAAAACCTTGCGGACGTTCGTGATCTCGACGAAGCCCATCCCATTCCTTTCTGCACGCTCATTCCCGTTCGCCGACGACAACCTGCGGACGGCACGGTGTTTTCGCATAACGCGATCAGCTTGAATGTCTACTGAAATATCTTATGATGTCTCTGTGGTCAATGAAAACCAGGAAGCCGCGCGGCATAAGCCCGGCAGACACCAGAGGAGTTCTCGATGTTGAAAAGAATGGCCGGCGTCATCACCACGCTCTCGTGCCTGGCCGCAGCGCCTACAGGCGCGGCTGCGGCCGATACCAATGTCAAATTCATGCTCGATTTCATCAGCCTCGGCCGCCACGCGCCCTGGTATGTCGCGCTGGAGAAGGGCTTCTTCAAAGAGGAGGGATTGAACGTCGAGATCATGCCGTCGAAAGGCACGGCCGATGCCATCCGCGGCGTCGTCACCGGCATCGCACAGATGGGTTTCATCGACGTGCCCAGCTTGGTTGCCTCGGGCAAGGCCGGCAGCGAGGTCAAGATCGTCGCCAGTTCCTACGTAGAAGCACCCTATTGCGTCTATTCGCTTAATCCCGGCGCCAATGTCACCAAGCCGGCGCAATTGGAAGGCCTGAAGTTCGGTTCGAGCTCGGCCTCCTTCGTGCCGCAGATCTGGCGCGCGTTTATGAAGATGAATGGCCTCGACGGTTCGAAGCTTGAGATCGTCAATGTGGATGCCGCCGCCCGCGTGCCCATGCTCGCCGCCGGCCAGGTGGGTGGCGTCGACCAATTCCTGATGGCCGCCCCCGCCATTCGCCGCGCCGCGCCAGGCAAGGAGCCGGTGTGCTTGTTCGCCGCTGATTATGGTCTCGATCTCTATGCCAATTCGATCGGCGTGAAGAAGAGCTTCCTCGATCAGAACCCCGATGCGGTGCGCGGCTTCGTGCGCGCAGCGCTGCGTGGCTGGCAATACACCCTGGCCAATCGCGACGAAGCGACCGCGATCATCGTCAAGAGCGTGCCCGCGCTCGACCGCGGCATCGTGCGGGAAGAAATCGACCTTCTGGAACGCATCGGCGTCAATGCCGACGTGAAAGCCAATGGTTTCGGCCATATCATTCCAGCCAAAATGGCCAAGACATTCGATTTCATCAATTCGAATGTCGAGGTCGCCGGCGGCAAGCTCGAAGCGGATCAGACCTATGTGCCGGGCTTCCTGCCGAAGACGCCAATTCTGCCGGCACAGAAGTAATTCGGCAGCGGACCGCACAAAAGAATCCCCGGAGCCTGCTCCGGGGATTTTCGTTTCAGGCTTTCACGACCTGTTTGAATTCGATCAGGATGTTCGAATAGACGCCCTTGCTGGCATTCTCCAGTTCATGGGGAATGCCAGGTTCGCGCCACATCACCTCGCCCGGCGTTTCCTTGGTCTCGCGCACGCGGCCATCGGAAAAGCGCATGATGTTTTCACCTAGTGTCAGCGGCACGATCAGATAATGCATATCGTGCTTGTGCCAGGGCTGGATGCCGCCCGGCGGCAAGCTGAGCCGCCAGACGCGGATGGTCTCATTCTCGAAAATGACCTCGTCGCCAATGGCGCCAAGAACGGTGCCTTCCGGCATGCGAACTTCGCTCATGCTCATACCTCTTTGCAGTTGAAGCGCGCCCGCAGGCGCGCCGGGTTATCGGCCAGATATCGTTGGCGGCGCTCCGCCGAAAAATCCGCCAGTTGCTGCTGCGGCTCGATCACGCCCATGGGAAACGGCCAGTCCGATCCGAAGACGACATTGTCACGCCCGAACGTCTGATCGGCCAGTTCGGCCGCCGCATCGCTATGGCAGATGCAATCGACGAGGATGCGTTTCATCAACGTCGATGGCCGGGCCAGTTTGGTATCGATATCGGGCCGAGCCGTGGCATGACCGCGATCCCAGCGGGGAGCGACCATCGGCAACAGGCCGCCGCTATGGGCAAAGCACGGCGTGATATTGGGATGGCGCTCCAGCACCCCCGAAAAGATCAGATGCGCCAAGGCCACCGTGCTCTCGTAAGGATTGCCGAGCAGATTGGTGAGATAGAAGGATTGCAGCCGGCCATCGGCGCATTCGCCGGGATGAAAGAAGACGAAGGCGCCGGCCTGATCGAGCGCTTGCCACAAAGGCGCGAATTCCGCATCACCGAGCGTGCGATCGTCGCCCGTCCCCGTCGGCATGGCGAAGAGCACATGACCACGGCCGATCCACTCTTGCGCAATCTCGGTGGCCACCGCCGGGTCTTCGATCGGCAGATGCATGAGCGCGGAAAACTGGCCATCGGAAGCAGCCGCCAGATCGCGCAAGCCTTCGTTGACATAGGTCGCCCAGGCCCGTGCCTGCGCGCCACGCAACTGTTGCCGATAGAGCGGCGGCGGCGCGGAAATCCAGGCATGCGCGACGCCTTGATCGTGCATCCATTGGCTCAGGGCTTGCGGCTTGAACAATGGCTTCATGCCGACGACATGGCCGTCGATCACCATCACGCCCTTGTCGGCATCCCAGGATACGCCGTCAAGCTGCGCCAGCTTTTCCGGCACCACAGGCGCCAGATGCGCGTGAACGTCGAGCGGAATAAGTTGTTTGCTCATTGAGCCTTTCCTCTGATCCGCAGATAGATGTCGGCGATCATGCGTGAGCCGATCGGCAGAATCGCGGCGACATGATCGTCCGGTCGCAGCAAAACAACCGTGTCCTCGGCGCAGCCCAGCCGCGTGCGCAGCCGGTTGCCGATGTCGAGCAGCGCCCGGTCGCGCAAGCCGGAATCGAGCGGCGCGTCCCAGCGCGAGACGACGAAGCTCTTTAAGCCCGGCTGATCGTCGGCCGGCAGGTTCGGACGACGGCGCACGTCGGTGAAATAAAGCGCGACAAAGCTGTTGTCGCACAGATCGTGCAGATGCACCTGGCTGCCCTGCCCGTTGAACAACGGCATATCGGGCACGCGGTCGCCAACACGAAGGGCTTCCCGCTCGGTCTTGACGATCGACCAGAGGCCGGAGCCGTCGACATCGAGGCGGACGCCGAGCATGGAGCGCGTCATTGCATTGGCCCAATCGGAGCCGGACATGGCGCGGGCGCCGTCCTTTTCACCGCCCATCAGCTTGCGGGCCGCTTCCGCCATCTCGCCCGATCCATGCGCCGCCAGAGGCCGCTGCTCCCGCTCATAACCATCGAGCAGACTGTCTTCGGCCCAGCCACGCAAGACCCAGGCCAGACGCCAGGGCAGATTGATCGCATCCAGCACGCCGGTGTTCAGTCCAAGCGCCCACATCGGCGTGATGAGATGCGCCGCATCGCCAGCCAGGAACACCCGGCCCTTGCGCCATTGCGAGGCGATGCGGTGATGCACCCGGTAAGTGACGGTGTTGATGACTTCGAGCGATGTGACATCGCCAATGAAATGCCGCACCTTGCTTTCGAGTTCCGCCGGTGTCGCCGCATCGGCACCCGGCGCCAGTGGAAACAGGAAGCGCCAGCAATGGGGCTGACGCACGAGAATCATCCACTCGGTCGGATCGGCGAAATAAGCCAGATAGGGATAATCGCGCGGATTGGACTTATCGAGATCGACCAGAATGTCGACCAGCATGTAACGCACATCGAACGATGTGCCTTCGACCTCGATGCCGAGCTGGCCCCGCACCGTGCTGCGGCCGCCATCGCAGGCGATGAGATAGGAGCCTTCGACGTCGCGCGGACCGTCCGGTGTCTCGAAGCGCGCGATAACGCCATCCTTGGTTTGTTCGAACGACAAAAGCTTATGACGCAGATTGACGACGCCCGGCGGCAGATCGGACAGATTGTCGGCCAGGATCGGCTCGAGATGATGCTGCGGCATGTTGATGACGAAGGGGAAGCGCGTTTCCTCGATCAGCGTTTCCGTCAGCACCGAGGCGCGGCGCGCATTTGTCGCCCGCTCGATCTCGCCAATTTCATCCAGCCGCAACGCCTTCGACAGCACGGCGCGATCGACGCCATAGCGGCGAAAGGCCTCGATGGTGCGGGTCAGGATCGTCCCGGCCTTGGTGTCGCTCGAAAATTCGCGATCTTCCTCAAAGAGGCGGAAGTCGATGCCATAGAATTTAAGGGCGAGAGCCGTCATCAGCCCCACCGGGCCGGCTCCCACCACAAGAACCGGTTTCATCCGCTCTCGTCTCCTAGTCTTCGTCTCGCGTATAAGCCATGTCGCGACTGATCAGCGATGCCGTCATGGTCGCCGCATCGGACAGAAGGAACATCAGCGGGCCGATGACATCCTGCGGGCTACCGACGCCCGTGGATGTTTTCCAGCTCGCGTGATCGGCGCCGGCATTGGCCGCGCGATATTGCGGCGTGTCGATGACACCGGGCGCGATCAGATTGATGCGCACGCGATGTTCGGCGACTTCCTTGGCGGCGCTCTTGGCCCAGGCAATCAGCGCGCCTTTGGTCGCGGCATAGGCCGAAGCCTTCGGCCAGCCTTGATGAGCCAGTCCCGACGAAAAGGCTATGATCGAGCCTTTGCGGCGCGCGATCATCGAACCGATGACCGCCTGATAGCACCACATGACGCCATTGAGATTGATGCCGATGACGCGCTGCCATTCGGCCGGGTCCATCTCGTGGATCAAAGTGCGCGGCTGGATCGCCGCCGCGCAGACCAGACCGTCGATCGGGCCAATCGACTGGGCGATCTCCGTAAAACAGGCCGTGACCGCAGCGCGGTCACTGACATCGAGGCGGCGCACCGCAATCGACGGCGCCTCAGTTTGCAGGCTCGCCAGCGCCTCGTCGTTCACATCGCAGACCACGACCCGGGCGCCGATCTTGGCGCAGGCCAGGGCCAAAGCCCGTCCGATCCCATTGGCACCACCGGTGATGGCGATCACATCGCCGGTGGCATCGAAACTCGCCTTCATAGGGCCTCGCTCATGGATGGAATATCGGTCGTGCCATGCAGGTTCGCCGACACAATGCGATTGCGCAACTCGCCAAGACCGGTGGCAGACACAACCATTTCGTCCCCGGCCTTGAGGAAGACTTGCGGCTCCCTTGCATTGCCGATGCCAGAGGGCGTGCCGGTGATCAGCACGTCGCCGGGCTCAAGGGTCATGCCAAAAGACAGTTCCGCGATCAGCTCGGCGATCGGAAAGGCCATTTGCTTCACAAAAGCGCTCTGCATGACCTGACCGTTCAGCCGCAATTCGAGCTGCGCTTCCGGCAGATCGAGTTCATCGGGCGTGACGATCCAGGGACCGATCGGCATGGTGCGATCGATGCTCTTGCCCTTCAGCCACTGGCCACCGTGGCGGCGCTGCAAGTCGCGCTGCGAGACATCATTGGCGAGGAAATAGCCGAAGACGCAATCGAGCGCTTCCGCCTGCGACACGCTGCGGCAGCGCTTGCCGATGACCAAAGCGACTTCCGCCTCATAGTCCCATTTGGCCGAGATGTGACCGTCGAGACCGATGTCGCCATAGGGACCGACGATGGTGCTTGGGCTCTTGGTGAAGAAAGTCGGCGCTTTCGGCCGATCGACGTCCTGGCCGTCGCGCTTACCCCGGCTTTCCTCGAAATGATCCCAATAGTTCCAGCCCGTGCACAGCACGTCGCGGCCAAAACGCTGGATCGGCGCCATCAGATCGGTTTGCACCAGGGGCACGGCTTCGAGATCGCCGCGCGCGGCGAGGCGATCGATCGCGGCACGCCCTTGTGTGATCAGAGCAACCATGTCGCCGGCCTGCGCCGGCAGCAGACGAATGCGGTCGGCCTCAATGAGGCCGACACGCGGATGCCCTGAAACTTTAACCGTACACAGACGCATGATCGATCAGCCGTTCGGCAGGACGGCGATGGCGCTGATTTCGATCAGATAGTCTGGCGACACCATTTTGGCGACTTCGACCATGGTGGAGGCCGGCACGGGCGCCTTGAAATATTCCTGGCGGACTTTGTGAATGGCGGCGAAATGTTCGATGTTGCGCACATAAACGTCGACGCGCACGATATCGTCGAGCGAACCGCCGGCCGCTTCCGCCGCCGCCTTGAGGTTTTCGCAGACCTGACGCGTCTGCGCATCGATATCGCCAACGCCTGCAATCGACCCATCAGCGCGGCGGGCGGTCATGCCGGAAATGAAAACCAGCTTGCCCTTGGCTTCCACGGTGGTGGCCTGGGAGAAATGGCCGTTCGGCTTGGCGAGTTTATCGCTGGTGATTTGTTGTTTCATGTTTTTGACTTTCAGTTGGAGAGAAGTGAGCTGATGTCGACACCAAGGCCACGCGCCGTCTCAACGAGGCTCGATAGAGCGGCTGGCGATACCTTGCAGCGGCCACCGGCCGCCGTGCGTGCCGCAAAGGCCAGTTCGCCCGGAGCATAGATGCGCTCGATGCCTGGCGCACGACGCGAAGCGGCGACGCGGGCAAGCTCGGCTTGCGTCCGGGCCTTAAACGTATCGGCCGGCACGAAATGGCCGACGTCGATCGCCAGGAAGAAGCTGGCGCTGCCATAAGGCTTGCTCGGCGGGCCATAGAGCGGCGCGACTTCCGCACCGATGCCGCCGCCGGAAAGGCCGCCGCAAAGTAGATCGATGAGGAAGGCCAGACCAAAGCCTTTGGGGCCAGCGGCCGGCAGCAACATGCCCTCGATCGCCGCCTTGGGATCGGTCGTCACCGCGCCGCTCTTATCGGCGGCCCAGCCCTCGGGGATCGGCTGCCCAGCAGCCGCGGCATTGCGGATCTTGCCCATCGCCACCGCGCTCAACGCCATGTCGATCTCGGGCGAGAATGGCGCATTGCTGGGCGCGACGATCGCCAACGGGTTATTGCCGGTCAGCGGTTCGGCGCCGCCAGGCGCCGGCATCAAGGGACGCGTGTTGGCCATCACCATGCCGACGCAGCCCTGATCGGCCATCATGCGGGCATAGCGGCCAGCAGAGCCGAAGTGAAAGGCGTTACGCACGGTGACAGCCGCAAGGCCATAGCGCTTGGCCCGCGCCACGGCGAGCGAGACGGCCTGGCGGGCCGTCAACTGCCCCAGCACATTCTGCGCATCGATCACCACCGCCGCCTCGCGATCGGAGACGATTTCACCGGCCGATGCGGTCGAGACCGACCCGGCGCGCAGGCGATCGACATACATCGGGATCAGCATCACACCATGGGATGCAACGCCCTCGACATCGGCAGCGACCAGATCTTCAGCGGCCATTGCCGCATCGGCGGGCGAAATGCCCGTCGCGATAAAGATCTTGGCGACAGCTTCCGTCAGGGCCGCAGCGGAAATTCCGCCGTCAGCGCCCTTCGACATCAGCGCGCGTCCTCGTCATTGGTGTACCAGGACGGGCGCTCGGGATAGTGCGGCCCGTCGTACATCTCGACGACGATGGTGTCTTCATGCGCGAGCGTCGGGCCATGCACATTGCCCTTCGGATTGCAGTAGAACGAGCCGGCCCGCAGGGTGACGCCGGTGTTGGTATATTCGTAGTGGCCTTCCAGGCAGAACATGAACTGGTTGGACGCATGCAGATGCGGCGTCGGAATGCTCGTGCCCTTGTCGAAGCGGATCAGAGCGATGGTGGCGCCGGTTTCCTCGTCACGCCACAGCATCTTCTCGTGCACGCCTTTCAGCGATTTTTCACGCCAGGGCACGTCGGCCGTCTGGATCAGAATTTCACTCAAGGAGGGCATGCCCGGCGGAGTCGGCGGCACTTTGCTGGTCATCTTGTCATCCAAATATCACTAAACAGATTAGATGATATTTCAGGTGATTTAAAAAGCAAGTGCTTTGTCCGTAGGCTTCCACTGGCGACACATTGAAATGCTTCCGCGTGACAGCTTCACGAGCGATGGAAACGCCGCGTCATCAGCTACATGGCCGTGGCCGCGCGGTCCCTGCGAAAGCCCTGGAAAACCGCGTCAGATGGACGGCGGCTGGCGGAAGGCGTTGGGCGACATGCGCTGCAGTTTTTCCAGGCGCGAGCGCAGCGCCGAGATGTGATCGAGCATGCGCTGCGCCGCCAGTTCGCCATCGCCGGCGATCACCGCCGCGGCGATTTCGGCATGCTGGCGATTGGTCAGCGGCACGTCGATCGTCTGCCACAGGTTGAGATACCAGAAGCGGGTCGAGCGCTCGTGCAGCAGGCGGGCGAAATCGCTCATGATCGCATTGCCGGACATTTGCGCGACTTCGCGATGGAACCAGCGATCGTTGGCCGTGAAGGCGCCGATATCGGGCGGGTCTTCATCGGCGGTTGCGGTAGCGATTTCCATCACGCGCTTCAATTGATCCGCCGTGATCTCCCCGGCCTTCACGCGGCGCGCGGCGGAGCGCGCCAGTTCCGGTTCCACGGTCACACGGGAATCCAGGATCTTCATGATTTCGGCGAGACTGTCAGGCTGAACGATGATGCCCTTGCGCGGCAACACGTCGACAAGCCCTTCCATCTGTAACCGCTGCAACGCTTGATGGACGGGCGTGCGGCCCAATTTAAGCTGTGCGCAGATCGCCGCTTCGTTCAAATACTGACCAGGCAGAAAGTGCAGATTGATGATCCGCTCTTTGATGCTTTCATAAGCCTGCTGAACGAGCGACTTCGCTTCCGATTTGCTCTCTGATTGACCCACCGAAACACCGCCCGCGACCTTCCGCTCCGTCGCCGGAGCAGATCGTCGTTTCGGCGCAGAGGCCGCTTTTTTCGGCTTCGGGGTCGCGGCCATCGGCCCAGCTCCTCATCAGCGACGGGAATCGTCCGCCGGGAAATAGCCCGATGACTATTCCTTACGCAGCGTCAGCGCAAGACTTAGTCATCACTAAAAATAACTGATGAAATATCTGTCGAAGCGCCCGCCCAACGCCGTTTTTAATCATTCAATACTGATCTTGGCGCGTTGAATGACCTCGCGCCACACGCGCGTTTCCGCATCGATCCGCTGAACCATGGCGGCAGAACCATCGCCCAGGGCAGTGATGCCGACTTGCGCCAGCTTGCCGCGCAGTTCCGCATCGCCCAGCGCCTGCACGATGGCCTTTTCCAAATCCGCACGCAGTGGCTCGGGCGTTCCCTTGGCAACAAGGACGGCGAACCAGGCGCTGGTTTCAAAACCGGCGACACCGGCCTCGGCCATCGTCAGCACGTCGGGCAAGGGCTCGGCGCGTTGCGCCGTCGTCACCGCCAGCGCCCGCAATTGACCGGCGCGAATCTGCTCAAGCACCGACGGCAGGTTGTCGAACATCACCTGCACATGGCCGCTGATGAGATCGGCCACCGCCGGCGCGCTGCCCTTATAAGGCACATGGACCATGTCGGCGCCGGTCAACTGACGAAACATTTCGCCATTGAGATGGCCGTTCGAGCCATTGCCTTGCGAGGCATAATTGAGGCTGCCGGGCTTGGCTTTCGTCAGAGCGACCAATTCGGCAATCGTCTTCGCCGGAACGGACGGGTGAACGACGACCACGTTGGGCACGGAACCGGTGCGCGTCACCGGTGCCAGATCGCGACCAACATCATAGCCAAGAGAACGATAGAGTAAGGGATTGAGCGTCAAGGCGCTGGACGCCACCGCGAGCAGCGTGTGGCCATCAGCCGGGCCGCGCGCCACCGCCAGAACGCCGACACTGCCATTGGCGCCGGGGCGATTTTCGACGATGACCGACTGCTTCCAGAGATCGCCTAATTTCTGCGCCAGCAGACGCGAGATGATGTCACTCGTCCCACCAGCTTGATAGGGCGATACGATGGTGACGCTGCGCGACGGGAAGGTCTGCGCCTGCGCCATGCCCAAACCGGCGAAACCAAGGGCAGCGAAGGCCAATCCGCGCAACGCTTGTTTCATACCGCTCTGTCGCCGCATCGACTGCTTCCTCATCATCAGGCTCCAATCCTCAAGTGTTCGTAAGAGGCAGACACGCCTCGGCATCATGGGGCTTCGATCCGGGCGCGCTCGATAACGGATTTCCAACGCGCGCCATCGCCCGCGAGGAAAGCGGCGAAATCCTTGCCGGTTTTCAGATCGGCGGTGACACCGAGATCGGCGAGGCGTTTCACCTGCGTCGCTTCCGTGAGGCCGCCACGCAACGCTTGAGCAACGAGCGTCGATATTTCCGTAGGCAGTCCGGCCGGTCCCAGCAAGCCGTACCACGTGCCAACACCAATATTGCGCAAGCCCGCTTCCTCGAGCGTCGGTACATTAGGCGCGGAGGGCAATCGCGACGGCGCGGTCACGGCCAGCGCGCGCAAAGTACCCGCCGTCACCTGCGGCAGAAGCTGCGGCACATTCTCGAACAGAAAATCGACATGGCCGCTGATGAGATCGTTCACGGCCGGCGCGCCGCCGCGATAAGGCACATGCGTCGCTTCAAAGCCCGCTTCCAGGCGAAACAGCTCCGCAAGCAAATGAACGGACGTGCCGACGCCGGGCGAAGCGAAGTTCAGCTTCTTCGGCTGCGCTTTGCCAGCCGCGATGAGATCGGCAACGGTCTTCGCCGGATTGTTCGGATTGACGACGAGGAAGCTCGGCACTTCCGTCATCAAAGCCAAAGGCGTGAAGTCCGCTTCCGTGCGGTATTGCGCGTTCTTGGTCAGATGCGGACCGATGGTGAGGGGGCCACCGGCGGTGAACAGCAAGGTGTAACCATCTGGCGCGGCCTTGGCGACGGCATTGCAGCCGATCATGCCGGAGGCACCGGGCTTGTTCTCGACGACGAAGCTTCGGCCTAGTTTCTCGCCAAGAATTTCGGCGGTGATGCGCGCCAGAATGTCAGCGGTGCCACCGGCGGCATAGGGCACGATCAAAGTCACGGTGCGCGTTGGATAATCGGCGGCACGAAGCTGCGTGCTCGCCAAGCCGGCTAGAGCCAGAGACGAGCCCCAAGACATGCCCCAAGACATGGCGATACGCCGAGTGATGCCATTGCGTGAGTTGGACCGCACGAAAGCCCTCGTTGTTGGCGCGCACGGAACCGAGCCCGAACAAGCCCCTTTGCCTGTCCAGCCACGGCAGTTGCCTGCCCTTGCACGTGATATTTCATAAAAAATCTTACATACTTGCGCAACGGTGTAAATGGTCTGGCTGCGAGTTTTCTCGCCAAGCCAAAAGAAAGCCCGGCGGGACGAACCAGCCGGGCTTTCGGAATGCGGGATGAAACGAAAATCAGCCGAACAGTTTCTTCGCCACTTCGGCGACCTGGCGGCCCTGATAACGGGCGCCTTCCAGCTCGACATCGGAGGGCTGACGCGAACCGTCGCCGCCCGTAATCGTCGTCGCACCATAGGGCGCGCCGCCGACGACTTCGTCGAGCTTCATCTGGTCGGCGAAACCATAGTTGAGGCCAACGATCACGAGGCCGAAATGCAAGAGGTTGGTGATGATGGAAAACAGCGTTGTCTCCTGACCACCGTGCTGCGTGGCGGTCGAGGTGAAGGCCGCGCCGACCTTGCCGTTCAACGCGCCCTTGGCCCAGAGTCCGCCGGCCTGGTCGAGGAAGTTCGCCATCTGCGAGGCCATGCGGCCAAAGCGCGTACCCGTGCCGACGATGATGGCATCGTAATTGGCAAGGTCGTCGATGGTGGCGATCGGCGCCTTCTGATCGAGCTTGTAATAGGATTTCTTGGCGATCTCTTCCGGCACCAGTTCCGGTACGCGCTTGATGTCGACGGTCGCGCCGGCGGCACGCGCGCCTTCAGCAACGGCTTCCGCCATCTTCTCGATATGGCCATAAGCCGAATAATACAGCACCAGAACTTTCGCCATGACAGGCTCCTTTTGACATTCAGAGAGTGAGAGGTGAGCAGACAAGCATCATGCGCGGGCATAACCCGCGCATGACAAAGCCTTGTGTTAGGCAGCGTCGACGAGGACCAGTTCAGCATCCTCAAGCGCGGTGACGCGCACGACGTTTTCGTTGGCGATCGCCGCACCATCGCGGGTGCCGAGCTTGACGCCATTGACTTCAACCGCGCCGCTGGCGGGCACGAGATAGCCGTTGCGACCACGCAGATCGTATTCGGTGCTCTCGCCCTTCTTCAGCGTCGCACCGAGCACGCGGGCATCGGCGCGGATCGGCAGCGCCTCGGCGTCGCCGGCAATGCCGCTCGCCAGAGTGACGAACTTGCCGGCATTGTCGCCCTTCGGGAACCGCTTCGATCCCCAGGAAGGCTCGCCGCCTTCGCGCGTCGGGATGATCCAGATCTGAAAGATCTTCGTCGTCTCCGGCTCAAGATTGTATTCGGCATGGCGGATGCCCGTGCCGGCACTCATCACCTGAACGTCACCGGCTTGGGTGCGGCCCTTGTTGCCCAGATTGTCCTGGTGCGTGATGGCACCCTCGCGAACATAAGTGATGATTTCCATATTGGCGTGGGGATGCGGCGGGAAGCCCGAATTCGGCGCAATCTCGTCGTCATTCCAGACCCGCAGCGCGCCATGATGAACGCGATCAGGGTCGTAATGATCCCCAAAAGAAAAGTGATGTCTTGCCTTGAGCCAACCGTGGTCGGCGCTCATCAAGCGGTCGAACGGACGGGTCTCGATCATTGTGGCTTTCCTTCAGGCCCCGAAATGGCGCCCTCGTTGACCGAAGACTTAAGCCAGAACGTGTGGTATAAAAATAGAAACTAATGAAACTCATCGTTTCCGGAATTGACCCATGCGCCTACCCGATCTCGAAGCTCTGGCTATCTTTGCCCTGGTCGTCCGCACCCGCTCCTTTGCCGGTGCGGCCACCGAACTGGGCGCCTCGAAAGCCACCGTCTCGAAAGCGGTGAGCCGGCTCGAACAGAAGCTCGGCACGCGCCTGCTCAACCGCACTTCACGACGCCTGTCCCTCACCGACGCCGGGCGGCGGCTGGCGGAGCGGGCCGAACATATCCTGGTGTCGGGCGAGGCGGCGGAAAGCGACGCCCAGGCGGAATCCTCCTCGCCGCGCGGCCTGGTGCGGCTGGCTGCGCCGATGTCATTTGGCATGCGCACCATCGCGCCGCTGCTGCCGAGGTTTTTTGAAACCTATCCTCATGTCTCGGTGGATCTGCAGCTCAGCGACACGATGGTCGATCTGATCGGCGAGGGTTTCGACCTCGCCTTGCGCATCGCTGTGTTGCCGGATTCATCTTTGGTCGCGCGCCGTCTTGCCGACGTGCATCGCTATATCGTCGCGGCACCGAGTTATCTGGAAAAACACGGACGGCCGACGCATCCGCTGCAATTGGCGGAACATCAATGTTTCGTCTACACGAACGTCCCCAATCCGCGCACCTGGCGCTTCGAGAATACGCGTGGCGAGGAAGCCAGCGTGCGCATCAACGGCCCGCTCGTCAGCAATAGTGGCGAAGCCATGGTGGAAGCTGCCATCGCCGGCTGCGGTATCGCGGCCCTGCCGGATTTTCTGCTGTATGAAGCCCTCGATCAGAAGAAGCTCGAAGTGCTGCTCCCGGATTGGCCCTCGCCGCCTGCGGGGTTACATCTAGTGATGCCGCCGGGCGGCCCGCGCCCCGCGCGCGTCGAAGCCCTGATTGCGTTCCTGGTCGAATCCGCGCCGCTCTTTCCCGTCTGCCGCGAGGTGAACGACGCCAAGAAGACGCGGCAAAAGAAGTAGTTCTGGACCATGATGGTTTTGGGTTGCAGCGAACGGCCCTGGATTGCTTCGCTTCGCTCGCAATGACGGGCTTCGTCATTGCGGGGAACGTAGTGACGAAGCAATCCAGTTATCAAACCCCGCCCGCATTGCTGATGCGATTTCTCTTCTCTATGCCGCGAGCAAGTTCCAGCCCTTGTCCACCGAGCCCGCCGCCAGGCCTTTGCGGATATAGTAGTTCCACAACTTGGCCACATGATGCGGGCGATCTTCCAGCGCGAGGATCTTATCGATTTCCGTATCGCTCAGCGGTTCTGGCGCGGCGCCAGCTTGCATCACGTCCATTTGGGCTTGCGCATTTTCCTGAAAATGCACGGCGTCGCTGAACAGCGCCGGCAGTGATTCCGCCACGAGCAGCAGACCATGCGCACGCATCAGCGCCACATGGTGTGGCCCAAGCGTCGCCGCGAGTTCGCGTCCCTGCTGCGGATACTTGATGTGGCTCGGATCGGGATGGGTCGGGATGCCGCTTTTCCAGCGCGTCGCGCGCGCCCGCATCGGCAGCAGCTGCACGCCCTTCATCATCGTGAAAGCGATAGCCAGATCCATGTGACTGTGCAGCGAGGTATTGACGTCCGGACGCGCCCGGAAGGCTTCGATGTGGATCGACGTCTCGGACGGCGGTTTACCGTCGCCTTGAATCACCTTACCGTCGAAGTCGACGAGCAACATGCGATCGGGCGTCAATTCAGCGCGGCTATCGGTACGCCGTTGAACCATCAAGGCCTCGCGATCCGGGATACGCACGGCGATATGGCCGCTGTAACTCAGAATATTCATGGTTTCGAGCATTCGCGAGACGGCGGCAAGTTCAGCCGCCAGGCGCGTCATGCTTTTGGATGGCAATTCAACCGGCTCAGGCATCGATCCTCCAATTCATCTTATCCGACGAGCTGCGTCGTCTTTTTCGGAAAGCCCCGGATATGATCGGATAGACCTATTTACGATCCATCTCGGCGGAGGCTTCAGGTCCCAACATAACATCGCGGAGCGTCCTGACGAGTTCTTTCGGCGCATGGGAGATGCGCTGGATGCTGTCTTGAATACGAGCGCCCTCGACGAATGAGATTTCGAGCTGTTGCGCCTGGGCCATAGCAAGAAAGTCAGGGTCTTTCGACACCGCCATGAAGGCTTCGCGCAGCGCCGCCACCCGCTCCGGCGGGACATCCGGCGGCGCCGCGAAGGGGCGCGCCATGGTCTGGCTGGTGAGAACCAAATCAAGAATTTGTTTCTGCTCCGGCGTCTTGGCGAGTTCCCTGACCAGAGGCACGTCCTGAAGTTCAGGATGCTTTTCCTCGGCGAATTGCAGGATGATGTTGATCTTCTTGTCCCGCACCCAGGCCGGCCGCGTCGCGATGATCGACGACCAGGACCAGTTGCAACGGCCCTGCACCTCGCCCCGCTCCAAGGCGAGAACGACGTCGTTGCCACCCTGATAGCCCAACACTTGTTTCAGTTTGGCGCCGAACAAGGCATTCAGCAGATTGGCGTGATAGACCGCCGATGAGCCGAGCACGATCTCGCGCGTCATGAATTTTTCCAGCGTGTCGATCCCCGTCGTATGCCATGTCACGCAGGTGCTGGTGTCAACATTGGCGCTGCCGATCCACGCCAGATCGGCGGCGACAAAACGCGCCGCCGGATTGCCCCAGATCGAATGAAGCGCGGCGTTGCGATCGAACGTGCCAAGCGCCGTTCCATCCTTCGGCAGGGATTTCGCCAATTGATTGGCCACCACCAGGCCATTGGCGCCCGGCACATTGGCGACGACGATGCTGGGCTTGCCCGGCAGATGATTGCCGAGAAACTGACCGATCACACGACCGTAGGTGTCGGTTCCTCCACCTGGCGACGAGCCAACGTAGATCGTGATCCGTTTGCCTTTGTAGAAGTCCTCAACGGTCTCGGCGCGCGCGGCATTTCCCCATGCGAACACGACCAACAATCCGGCCAGAATGAGCTTATACATCCGCTCCTCCCCAGGGTGATGTCATTGTCGTCGAACGTCGATCTTTCCATCCTCCGTGCTCGTTCTATCGAGCCTGTTTGCGCTAAGCTGGGAATCCATGCAGCCGCGCCGGATTGTCGACCAGGATTTTCTGGATGAGACCGGCATCATGATCGACGTAGCGATACATCAGCTCGACGAATTCGGCATCGTTCGGCATCCGGCTCTTGCGCCAGCGCACATGCGGCCAATCCGATCCCCAGATCATGCGATCTGGGGCCGCTTCGACAAAGGCCTGCCCAAACGGTACGGCATCGTCCCAATCATCCGTCATCCGCGACAGCCTGGCGCCGTTGGAGAGCATCATCCACCAGCCGTGATGGCGCAATCTGTCGAGAAGCCACTGGCATGTGGATGCCTGTAGACCGTTGCTGAAATCGACATGGCCCATGTGATCGACGACAAACGTCAGATCGCGCACCGACGACAGGATATCCGCATAGTCAATGATATCGGGACCGGCGACATGCAGCCGCGCATGCCAGCCGATTTCACGGGCCCGCTCCAGCGAACGGACTAAAGACTCCGGCGAACGTCGCTCCTTGTAATATCTGCCGATATTGAAGCGCGCGGCCCGCACGCCGAGCGCATTCAACCGCTCAAGCTCACCATCGCTGACGTGATCCTTGATGATGCCGACGGCGCGGATGTGATCGTTGTTGGGAATGCCCGCCAGCGTATCGATCAACAGCCGGTGATCGGTATCATAGGGCATGGGATGTACGATGACGCCGCGCTCAAAACCAAGTTTCCCGAGCACGCCCCTCATGTCCTCGAAAGTGGCCTTTGGGGGATCGTAGAGTGCCCCCTCCTTGACCGGATAGCGGTTTAGATCGCCATAGATATGAAATTGGCAGTCGCAACTGTGCGGTGGCGGTGCCGGGCGAGGACGGCGCGTATTCCTCTCCCATTGCAGATAGGTCGGCGCGTCATCCATGGGCGTTTTCTCCGATCCTGTTACCGAGCCCCCGCGCCTGTGCGCCAAGAGCATCTCCCATGTGCCGACATGTTGCGGGCCGCTTTCGGACGGGTCTTATTGCCAATTCCTATTTATGTTGATCAGCCTCCGCCCATCACCGCTACTTCCTTTTTGTCTAAAGGACATAACCGTTCCGTATCGCCTTTACCGGGGCAGCAGCATCGATCGCGCCGACGGGAGCGTCTCGATTGCCCATGGAAGCCTGGCCAAAAATTATTCAGGGAAGCTGTCGGCGATGGCGCCCGCCGTTCGTCCTCAGGAGGCTATCGCAGTCCGGAGGCTTCACATGATCCCCACCATAACCGCGTTCAAACAGTCACCTGATCGTGGCCGGGGGCTGGCGCGTGACATGCGGGTGCGCTGGGCGCTCGAAGAAGTCGGTCAGCCTTATGAAGCCCGCCTTCTGACCTTCGAGGCGATGAAGGAACCCGCGCATCTGGCGATCCAGCCTTTTGGGCAAATTCCGACTTATGAAGCCGGCGATCTCACGCTGTTCGAAACGGGGGCGATCGTGCTCCATATCGCGGAGCACCATGGGAAATTGCTGCCCGACGATCCGAAGGCGCGTGCGCGCGCCATCGCCTGGATGTTCGCCGCCCTCAACACGGTGGAGCCGCCCATCTTCGAGCGTACGATGGCGATGATCCTGGAACGCGATGAGGCCTGGTACGCGCCGCGGCTGCAAAGTCTGGAAACAAACATCCGTAAGCGGCTCAGCGCGCTTTCCGCTCATCTTGGCCAAGCCGATTGGCTCGATGGCAGCTTCACGGCCGGCGATCTCATGATGGCGACGGTGCTGCTCAGGCTGAAAGACTCAGGCCTGCTGGAGGAACATCACAATCTTTCAGCCTATCTCGCCCGCGCCGAGGCTCGCCCCGCCTTTCAACGGGCTTTTGCGGCGCAACTGGCGGTCTTCAAGGCTGCATCGCAATGACGATTGAAGGATCGACCCTGGGTGACGCTCATGCTGACGGATCAACCGGCGCACAAGGGCCATAGTGCTCTTCGATCATCGCAGCCGCCTGGAGACAGCGATCCTCTCTGAAGCGTCCCGCTACAAGTTGAACACCAATGGGAAGGCCATCTTCTCTTCCAACTGGCATCGCCAGGGCGGGGAAGCCAACCGTAGAAACGGCCAGCAGCGGCGCCTGCGCAGCGACGAGCGCCGCAACAGCAGCCTCACCCTTTTGATCCTCATCGATCGGGAATGGCAGTCGATATGAAACGGGCAGAAGCAGGACATCGTATGCTTCCATGAAGCGCTGCCATGCCCGGATGAGGGCGCTACGGCGCCCCAGAGCTTCGACATATTGTTCGAGCGTGAATTTGGTTGCCCCCGCCATGGTGCCGGCGCGCGCGCACCGAAGCGCCGCATCGCCAAGACGGTCGATGGCCATCGAGGTGCTATCGCTTTCCTCGGTCTTGACGAGCGAGAAGAAGATACTGGCTGCCTCGGCAAAATGCGGGGGCTCAGCAGCTTCCACCTGGCAACCAGCCTGCTCGAAAATCCGGGCCGCCTGCCCGACCGCTGCCTTGACCACGGGATCTATGACGGCGTCTTTGCCGCCTTCAAAGACAGCGATTTTGAGCCCGGCGTTCGCCGTAAGTGTCGCGGGCAGTGGCGCCGGCACCCACCAGGGGTCGCGGGCATCCGGTTGATTGAGCGCTCGAAGGCCGAGATGAACGTCGGCAACCGTCCGGGCCAGCGGACCCTGTACACTCATGAGCTGGCTTGCCATCGTCGCTTCAACCGACGGATTGGCGCTGTAGCTCGGCAACCGGCCAAACGACGGCCGCAGGCCGACGACGCCGCAGGCATAGGCCGGATAGCGAATTGAACCAGCACGATCGGTGCCGTGTGCAATGGCGCCGATACCCGTTGCAACCGCCGCTGCGGCACCGCCACTGGAGCCGCCGGGCGTACGATCCGCGGCTAGCGGATTTATCGTACGTCCATGTAGATCGTTATCAGTAAAGAAACGCGCGCAGAAAGCCGGCACGTTGGTTCGCCCGATGATGATCGCGCCGGCACGGCGCAAATTGGCGACCGATGGACTGTCGTCGGCGACGACGTCATCTTTAAAAGCGACGACACCCACGGTGGTCGGCCGACCGGCGTAATCGACATTGATCTTGACGGTGACCGGAACCCCATGCAGTGGCCCAAGCGCATCACCACGCGCGACCTTGGCGTCGGCATCGTCGGCAATCGCCAGGGCTTCATCCGCCAGAACGTCGACGACTGCATTGATGCGGGGATTGACCGCATCAAGCCGTTGCAGCGCGCTGCCGACCACCTCCCGACAGGATATCTGCCGCGCGGCGATCGCGCGGGCCAGATCGACAGCGCTCCAGCGCCAGAATGCGTCGGTCGCCGGCATCTGCCGCCTGAGCGTCACCGATGATCCGCCCAGGGCGCGAGCCGATGATCGAGCCATTGCTGGCCCTTCATGATTGCCGCGCCCATCAATGTTAACGCAACCAGCGCGGCAAACACTTTCTCGGTCTCCATGACCTGCCCGGCCTGAATGAGAAGACTGCCCATACCGCCTCGCGCCGAACCACCGATCATCTCGGCGGCGACAACGAGAATGATGGTCACGCCCATACCCAACTGCAGGCCAGCGAAGATAGTCGGTATGGCCCCGGGGAGAACCACGGTGAGCTGCGCCTGCGAGGCGTTCGCGCCAAGATCCAGAGCTGCTTTGACGAGCCCTCGATCCACTTGGCGCACCCCGGCATAGGTGCTCATGACGATGGGGAAAAACGCCGTTATCGCACTAATGACGATTTTATAGCTTTCGCCTGTACCAAGCCAGATAATCAACAACGGTATAAGAGATATTTTCGGTAGCGGATAAAGTGCGGCGATCCAAGGATCTGCCACGCGCGCGACGATCCGCGACATGCCCATCAACAGGCCGAAGAAAATGCCCGTTACCGCAGCAAGAGCGAACCCAGCGAAGATGCGCAACAGCGTGGCGCCGAGATTCGTAAACAGCGTTCCATCGCCGATCATCGCCAGAAGCGCTTCAGAAATGGCGAGAGGCGATGGCAGGTAGATCGGGGCAATCTTGTTATAGTCGACAAATATCTGCCACGCCCCGATAAAGGCGACAATGCTCAGGGCCGGTAAAACTTTCTCGGCAAGGCCGCTCCAGCTCCGCTCTTCGTTCATAATTTTGCCCCCGCCGCGGCATTCTGCTCGGCCATCGCCTTAGTGACTTCGTCCCGGATGAGATGGAACGCATGATCGAACAATGCGCCGAACTCCGGCGTACCGATCATCTCGACGGACCTGGGGCGCGGTAGATTGACCGGCAGAACTTCCTTGATGCGGCCAGGTCGCGCGGTCATCACGATCACCTCATCACCGAGCAGAATAGCCTCATCGATCGAATGTGTGACGAAGATCACTGTCTTGTGCGTCTCATCGAATATGCGCAGCAATTCCTCCTGCATGACGATCTTGGTCTGCGCATCAAGAGCGCCGAACGGTTCATCCATCAGCAAGATGGGACGATCGAGGATGAGGGCCCGTGCCAGCGCCACGCGCTGTCGCATGCCGCCAGACAGCTGACTGGGGAAATGGCTCTCAAACCCTTTCAAGCCGACGGAAGCAATCAGAACTCTCGCCCGCTCATAGCGTTCGGCGCGCGATACGCCGGCCATTTCGAGGCCATAAGCAACATTGTCGATGACCGTTCGCCAAGGAAAAAGGTTTTGGCTTTGCCAAACCATGACGGATGGCCCGCCAATGGACGTCACCGCCGGGTTGTCCGCCGCGCCAATGGAGACCGTGCCTGTTGTGGCCTTCTCGATTCCTCCGACGATCTGCGCCAAAGTGCTCTTGCCACAGCCACTTGGGCCAAGAATGCAAGAAAACTGGCCGGATTTAAACTGATGCGAGAATTGATCCAACGCGGTCACTTTGGAACCGTTGCGGCTCTTCCAGATCTGCGTCACGTTCTCTACGGAGATATCCATGTGTCTCTCGAACGCGCTTCCACCTCAAAGGTGTGCCCGGTAGTTGGCTTGATGATCGATGAGCGATGCCTAGACTTTGCAACGGATCAGTTGCCGAAAGGCTTCTCCCGATCGAAGCGTTCCTTGGCTTCCTTGGCGACCGTCAAATCGAACAGCTGTTCGCGCGACACTTTCTTCTGAACATAGCGGAAGTATGGGCCGCTCCAGAAGTCCTGCATCGTCATGATCGAATCGACCTGCGGCATGCCATCTTCATTGAGATAGGCCCAGTTCGGCGCGATCTGCTTCACCAACTCCGGCTTGTTGAGCGTCGTCTATTTCGCCATGATGGTGACGATTTCCGGATATTTATCCGGGTCCTTCGCCGCCGCGTTAAATTCTTTGATGCCCTGCAAATAAGCGATCATGAAACGCAGCATGCCGTCGCGTTTTTCATTGAGAAAATTCTTGCGGACGACGAAAGCCGCGATCTGCGCGCCCGGCGCAATTTGATCGCCATTAGCGATAATGCTGCCCATCTTGTTCGCCTGCGCGAAGACCGCAAGATTGAACGAAAGATCCGTCGCGTCGATTTGCCCCTGACCCAGCATTTTCATCAAATCAGGCTGCGCTATATTTGTAATCCACTCGACATCGCTCGACGGATTAAGACCGGCCTTCAGCAATATCTGAGCGGCATTGTAGTGATTGATGCTGTCGAGCGCGCCGACGCCAACCTTCTTACCTTTGAGTTTCACAAGATCAGCAATGGTCTTTATGCCGTCGTCATGGAGCTTTTGCGAGACGCTGAAGGCCGTATAGCCGAAGCCAGCTCGATTGTTGCCCCAATCGGCGAAAACGACGAGTGGCGCCCCTTTTGCCACACTGTTGAAGAGATTTGCCGCCGCCGGCAGGTTCGTCACTTCGAGTTCACCTGCGATCATCGCTGGTACAGCCAGGGAACCATCGTCGAAGCGACGCAACTCGACCGTCACGTCCATCTTGTCGAAATAGCCCTTCTCCTTGGCGATAAACAGGCCACCGCCTGACAGGAAGGGACCATAACCCACGCGGATCATGTCCTTGGCCGCAGCCGCCTGGATAGCGCCAAACAGAACGCCCGACACGACAAGCGCTAAATTGATAAATCGCTTCATACCGCCCTTCCCACATCGAATTATTGTTCTCAGCGACACTTGCCGTGGAGCTGTTCGATCATCTTGCGTTGCAAGATGCGCCTTCGCTTAGCCTAAGAAGATGAAAATAGCTTACAAAACTTAAATATCATGTCAAGTTACTTAAATAGGCATATGGTGCATCACATAGGGCATATTAGCCGCTGCATCAGGCAGACGTCACACGCCTCCAATCGATAGCCATTCTTGAACACTGGTGGCCGACGACGCGTTGCCTCCTGGATCGCGTAATGGTGGCCTCATCGACATCGACTGACCTTCATCCGTCTATGGACGAAGGCAGCGGGAACTTGCGGCTCTGCGAGAATAAGAAGCGAAGCGTGCTCGCGAACCGCATAGAAGCTTTGCTATTCCAGAATCGCGATGCATAGGTCGGCGGATGTCGCTATCGCCGGCGATCTCTTCACGCGCACGTCCCCCGCGATGGCTACCGCTTCATATCAAACAGCGGCAAATCTCATGATCGCGCTCCAACCAACGCGGGCAGCCATTTATCTTCGATCTGGCGCAACTCCTGGATCGACAGAGCCGATGTCGCCGGGTACTGGTCGCGCCAGCCGAACGGCCGGCAGGCATCGATGATCATCTTCGAATTTGAAGTGATGCCTTTTTCCTTGTTCTCCGCGGGGATCCGCGGATCGAGATTCGAACTCCAGCCGTTGCGGATGATATCGACCGATTCCGCCGGCTCGCACCGTGTCGTCACAGCCCACATCACGTCTGCCAGATTGGACGGGTCGACGTCATCGTCCACGATCACGACCAGTCGGCCCATATAGCTATTGGCTGCGGCGATCAGGCCCGCGCGCTTGCCGTGGCCGGCGTAACGTTGCTTGACTGCAATCACTGTCATCAGTTGAGAGACGTGCTGCCAGACACCCGTGACATCGGTGATGCCCGAGGCGATCAGATTGTTCCAGATGCCTGCGCCGCGCAGCGGCAGGCCGAAGTGGAAACGGGGCGGCTTCATGGGCGGCGATCCAAGCAGGATCGGGTTGGTGCGATGATGAATGGCCTTGACCTTCATCACGGGACACGCGCGTTTATCGGCCGCGTAATATCCGGTAAATTCGCCGAACGGCCCTTCCAGCAGGTTTGACTGATCGCTCGGCAGCAGTTCGCCTTCGAGCACGCTCTCCGCATAGGCAGGGATCGGGAGCCCGGTCACTGGCCCTTTATGGACTTCAATCGGCGCGCCCTTGATCGCACCGGCAAAGGCGTATTCCGACTGTCCCGCCGGCAAATACTCGAATCCGGCGATGAACAGCGCTGGATCCTCGCCATTGACCACGGCAACCGGACAAGCCCTGCCCTTCTCCCAGTATTTCGCTGAGATCATGGCGCCGTGGCGACCCAGATGATCGAACTGAATCGTCACCTGATTGCGCCCATGGACCTGGACACGATAGATGCCGGCATTGACCCAACCGTCGCTTGGGTCCCCCATGACGACCAGGCTACCGGAACCGATATAAGCGCCACCATCCTTGGGATGCCAATGCGGCGCAGGAAACTGGCCGAGATCGACATCCGCACCGCTCATTGAATTCTCAAGGAACGCAGCGTCTTTCGTCTCGATCGGGTCGAGCATTTTCAATGTCTGACGCTTTTCGATCCAGGCTTTCAACGCCTCGATTGGCCGCAGGGACGCATCAAGACCAAGCGCCAGCGCAGCGCGGCGCGCGCTCGTTGTCGCATTGCTGAACACGCGATACCCGGGTCGATAGCCTTTAATATTATCAAACAGCAACGCGGGACCATCCGGCATACCCGCGGCAAGCTCGGTCACACCGCCGATTTCCAGAAAGGCGTCGGCGCCGTCGATCCGTCGTAAAGCGCCCAGATCGTCGACGAGGCCGATAAAATCCCGCAAATCGCGATACATTGGGCAAACTCCAATTGAAATGTTATTTAACGTATTATATTAGTAAACTTACATGAATAGCGCAACGTCCGACAGAGATCGTTTTCTGGCCAAATTGCTCGGCGAAGAGGCAAATTTGTTCTGGCCTGGACGAAAGGCTATCGACTTTCAATTCACCGGCGGTACAAAGACAAAGGTATGAAGGCCAAGCGCGACTGGGATTTAGCCATGCTCGAAAGTGTCGATTTCAGCCGAGTGAAGAAGCGGACCCGCGACGCGGTGCGAGCGCGCGATGGCGCCAATAAGCACGACTACTTTATGGCCGTTGCGCATGTCCGCTTCATTCTGCGCAAGGTCTTCCGGATGATCGAGGAGAAGGCCAAAGACGTTGGCCTGGAGCCTCTTGCCCATCAGGCTCTTCTACAGATTTACGGCAGCCCTCAGCAGCAGCTTCGGGTCAGCGAGCTCGCCGACCGGCTCGACATTGCGCCCGCCTTCGCTTCAAATCTCATCAAGGGGCTGGTTAAACAAAAGTTCATCAAGCGGGAATCCGTGCCCAACGACTTGCGTGTGACCGTATTGCGGATGACGGCAGCCGGCCGGGATGTCTGCCATCGGATTGATGCCGAGGTGCGGCCGCTTGTGAACCAGTTCACCAATAAGCTAAGCGTTGATGAGCGCGAGACCGCACTGTCTATTCTTATGTTCTACGTCGGGCCCGGCGCCAGTCGATAATCCGCAATACGGCCTCATCTACTCACCTGGCTCAGCGGCAGCAGCAATCAGACGGCAATATGTTGCGCGGCCATTCCGCGTCAGGCTCAACTTGGTGCGCGCGCATTATCGGGCGAAATTTGTGGAAGGATGAGACCGCGCTTAGGCAGCTGGATCACGGCTTATTTGCGCCCTATCGAGAGCGGCATAGCTGGCAAGTCAGATAGCGTTCAACACGACGCGCACGATGATCGGGCCAGTCCCTGGACGACGAGCTTTCGTCCGCAGATCCAAAGCGCATTGCGGCGTAAAATCGGTTCGGCTTCGGTCCGTGTCGCCAATCGCGGCCGAAACCGTTTCAAACCAGCGGTTAGAAACGGCGTGATCTCGCTAATGTCTTGAAAAGAATGGCGCGCCCGAAAGGATTCGAACCTCTGACCCCCAGATTCGTAGCTTTTTTCAGTAATTTCTGCCGTCTCGTAGCGCTTGAGGCGCGACACAATTATATACATAAATCAATAACTTAAAAAATCAACTGATTTCCAGAATTACGCGACCGGGCCTTCCTTGCTAATTGATCGTGGTATGAATGTGGTATGAGAAGCTGCCTTCAGGCCCCAAACTACGAGGAACCTGCCGTTGCCGTCACATCGTACTGACATTGGACCCGATGAGGTCCAGGAGGCGAAAGCCGCCGCCGCAGCATCGAAATACACCAGTCGCGACCCCCTCATCTTTGCCGACAACATCGAGCGGGGTCTTTCCCTTCGTGTGCAGGGTGCCGCCGCATCATGGATTCTTAAATTCCGCGGAATGACGCGAACGCTTGGCAACCTGACGGAAATCCGCACGGCAACGACGGCCCGTGAAGTCGCCGCACAGGCACGAGCCATTATTCGCGACGGCGGAAACTTGGACGTCTATCTGACTTCGCGGCGAGCCGGCGGCGACCATGTGAAGGCCACCAACAAGGTCGACATCACCGCCGCGCGCGCCGCAGGCAAATGGACATGGGAAACTCTCGTTAAACAATACGCCGATGACTATCTTTCAAATCCACGCGTAAACGCACGCGGCAAACGTCGAGAACCTTCCTTAAGGGGTGCAGCAGAAGCGCGACGTTACCTGTTGATGCCCGAGACCAAGCCTCTTTGGGGGCGACTTCTCGCAGAGCTTTACGTCGGAGACCTTGAAGAAATTCGGGATGCTTGCGCAAATGCTGGTCGAAAGACGGCGAGCAGGCAATTCGTCGCCTATTCCAAAGGTGCTCTGTCTTATGCCCGTCGGAAGCACTCCCGTATCGCCGGGCTTGAGGGGCTGCCGAAATGGTGGCTTGAAGTCGAGAAATTGGACAGCACGATTCCGGCACCGCGAGGACGGTTTCCATCAGTCAAGGAACTGGCACGCGTCCTGTACATCGCGGAAAATGTCAAAAAGATTCCCGATCGGAAAATCGCCAAGGAAACGTCCGACACGGTGCTTGCCGCCTTGTGGTGGATCGCGTTGACGGCACAGCGTGTAACAGCGGGCTTGTCTCTTCGGAAAATCCACGTCCTACCGTGGCCAGACGGCCCCAAAGGCTGGCGCGTGGCGTTTTTTCCACCATCTGTAATGAAGGGAAGACGCCCTCATTCCTTGCCCGTCCCTCCCCGTGTCGCACTACTTTTTGAACGCGCGGCATCTCCAGGAGATTCCGCATTCGTTTTCCCGTCAACGCGCGACCTTGACGGAAAGGATCGTCCATTGTCCCGATGGTCCGTCGCAACCGCCATTGACCGTCTGCGTGGACGATCCTCGAACCCGAAGGCGGGCGCGGAATTTAATGGGCCGGACCTTCTCGAAGGCATCTCCAAGTTTTCCCCGCACGATCTCCGCAGAACCTTCGCAACGACATGTGCCAACATGTCTGTTAGAGGTGACGCCATCTCCGCCGTACTGGACCATACAGAATCTGAATCAACAGGTGAGGCACCTATTCGCACGGCGGAAATCACGCGCATCGCGTATGACTATAGTCAGAAGCTCGATCTGAAGCGGCTGGCGGTTGAAGCTTGGACGGATGCACTCTTTTCCGCCTGCGATCAGGAATGGGAGCGCAATCGGCCACGCCAAGGACTCTCACGTCGGAGACCGCGACATGATCCATGGTACGTCACTATGGAACGAGAAAAAGCGGCGGCTCCGTCGAAGATGAACCTCGCAAAGCTCCGCGCAATTCCCGACGAAGAAGACGAATTCGCCTTCAATGGCTTCACCGAGTGAAATCCATCGCGGATCGCGAAATTGCGCTATGCCGCCATCGCATCGATAGCGGCAGTAGCCTCTTTCATTTTTGTCCGCTTTCTTTCCGTCAGCTCCGACTGCCATTCCCGATAAAGTCGTAGGGCGGCCCGCAGGTCTGACCGCATTCCTTTTGATAGCGTAGCAAATGCAGCGGTCGATTCGAGTGCAGCCAATTCCAAGGCCACGTCCGCGAACGTCCGCCCGTTCAGGAAACGTCGCGCCCGATTCAGGCGGCTCTTTGCATTCCGGATAGCGAGTTTGGAAAAGCCATGCCGACGCCGCAGCCATTGGCCGAACTGACCAGGTATTCCCGGAATGCTCTCGCCAGCCTCCCGCGCGAGGATCACGCGGCCAATCGCTTCGGCCAATGCCGCAGGGACCGCGTTTGCAATCATTTGATCGACATCCCGCGACGGTGCCGAGGACCAATCCCACCCGACGGGAAAACCCTGAATCCTCGACACTTGCTCCTGGGTGAGCACCGCTGCCTGTGTCGCGGGGACGGGATCGGCGGGGTGTGGGTTGGCGAGATAGTGCGGACGGGGCCGCTCCCGCGTTGTCCGGATGACGGCCGGCGCAGGTTCGTCGAGCGTCCGAACGCCACGCCCTTCATAGTATGGTCGCGTAAAGAAAGCCCCCGTCTCGACAAGCGTAGCGTCGGCAGGGTGAGGCTTATAGTTCGGCGGGATCGGCCGCTTGGAGGATCGACAGATCGCCGGGGCAGGTCCGTCCGTACTCCAGATCCCGCGATTGCCCGAAACCCTTGGCTGGAAATAGCAAGCATCGCCGAGCGCGTTACTGAGCATGTCCCGGATCGTCATCGGCTGCGCGGATCGCGCCGAGGCCAGGGCGGATTCCAGAAATCCATTCTGTTCACCGAGTCTCCCGATCACGAACAGACGTCGCCGCCGCTGCGGAACGCCATACAGTGAGGCGTCAAGTTTCGATTCCGTCAATCCGTATCCAGCATTGACCAGCATCGCACGGGCATCCGTCCATGCCTGCGAACGGGCGGCAAGCGGGACATTTTCCATCAGGAACCATTTTGGGCGGACGATGGTGACGAGCATAGCGAACGCACGCGTCAATGCCGCCCGCTCGCCCTCGACCCGCTCGCCGGCGGCCGAAAAATCCTGGCACGGTGGCCCTCCGACGATCAGGTCCGGAGCCAGAGCCGCCAGCATCGGGCCGATCCGGAAAATGTCCTTGAGGTCGGCTTGCCAGACATGGCTACCGATATTGCGGCGATAGACCTCCACCGCCTTATCCCAGGAATCGTATGCCTGAATGATCTCGCAACCGGCACGTTGCAGGCCGAGGGACATGCCGCCCGCGCCGCTAAAAAGCTCAACAGTTCTCACGTCAACCCAGCCCAAAATCGCAGCGTTCATGTCCGCTACGCCATTTCGGGTTGAAATTTGGTTACGAGGGGATTTTTCGGGGCCTTGTGACGCATGACATCGAAGGCGGCAAGGTTCATTGTCGGCCGACTGGAAAAGCTCGGCCATGACCCCTTCCAATTGGATCGCGAGCGCTATCTGGTGTGGCTCGACGACAATTCCGGAGAGATCATCGAACTTGGCCGCCCGCTGCGCGGATCGCCGTTGCCCCGCTCCGGCGGGGTTTTCTATTGGTGTGGAAGTCCTGCTTAAAAAGAAAAGCCCCGCCATTTCTGGCGAGGCCTTGTAGCAGTCAGTACATCCGTGATCTGCCGTGTCGCTCATCAGATGAGCGATATTCAATTAGGGAACGCGATCGTTCGCAACGATACCGCCTTCGCATTCGAGGCGAGCGATCTGCGCGGCCTCGACGTCGCTGAACTTCAAGCGCACGCCATAGCCTGACCCATTCTCGGGAATGAAGACTGCCCCAAGTTCTTCCAGAGCGTTCCTGATCTCTTCAAGCTCATACATCTGCGGGCGCCCCATGAGATTCTCAAAGCGTTCGATGACGCGAACATCGACGCCTGAACGCCTCGAAAGCATTGGGCGTGAGATTTCCACGAGCGCTCGAGCGGCGCGGCACTGTGATCCAGTAATCATCGATCAATCTCCTAGTAGTATCTGAATCTCTTGCCATCGCGCAGCGATGATCGTTCATGCGAGGTTTTCTTAAGACCGTCAGGATCGTATAGCCAAATGAAAGCCACCCAGGCTAACAGCATGGCACCCAAACTGATCAGCATCATCTGTACACCTCGCACGATCTTGCGCCGCGTTGGCACAGATCAGTGCCGACGTAGCGGGTTACGTTCTCGGAACGGGGAGTGCTCTATATTCCGCCGATAATGGCAGTCGCATGAAGCTAGAAATGAGCGTTGCTAGAGCATGACCTTTATCTAGGGACGAATCGTTTAGATTCAACCAAGTGCGACAAAGGGTACTAACGCGACCTCCAGGCGTCGTCGCCGCTACGGAACGCCGTACAGCGAGGCATCGAGTTTCGATTCCGTCGGCCCATATCCAGCATCGCGCGGGCATCCGCCCATGCCTGCGAGCGGGCGGCGGGGGCGTTTTCCGTGAGGAGCCATCGCGGACGAACAATCGCGACCAGCATGGCGAATGCTCCGGTCAGTGCGGCGCGCTCGCCCTGACCCGTTCACCCGCTGCCGAAAAATCTTGGCATGGCGGTCCACCGCGGATCATGTCCGGAGCGAGCGCTACCAACATCGGGTCGACCCGGAAAATGTTTTTGAGGTCAGCTTGCCAGACATGGTTACCGACATTGCGGCGATAGACCTCGACTGCCCTGTCCCAGGAATCGTATGCCTGAATAATCTCGCAACCGGCACGTCGCAGGCCGAGCGACATCCCGCCCGCCCCGCAGAAAAGTTCAACAATTCGCACGTCAACCCAGCCCAAAATCGCAGCGTTCATGTCCGCTACGCCATTTCGGGTTGAAATTTGGTTATGTGGTTAGCTTCGGCGAGCATCATTGCCGCAGCCACTTCCCGGAATTTATCTTTCCCAGGTTTTATCGACGCTTTGCATGTCGAATGCGCTGACGTCTTATCGCGCGTTTGACTGGTGCGAGGATTGGCCGAACCATTGAATGACAAACCCTCCGATCACCGCGGCTGCAAACCGCTCCTGGAGGGTCATCAAGAGGTGGATTCATGGTGGCGCTCGGCGAAGAGCGTGTCAACGACACGCAACCAACAACGATTTCACTTCCGCGATTCCGTTTTTGTAATGACGCGGAAAGTCGAGCGTTTGGGCCAACCCAGCACATGCGCGCTGTTCACCCCCCCAACGCTCAGGGTACTGGCCTTCGCCATGGATTCGTTATTTGGGGACAAAAAATCAAGTGGATCGATGACAAAGGTCGAGAACGACCATGGAAGCGATCGTCAAACAAGATCGGTAGTGACGCTGAATTCGCGGCGGAACATTTTATCGCCAACGGCAAACACCGCACCGTCGACAATCTGTATTTTTCCATGCAGCCGTTCCGGAAACCGAATTGCCGTGAGATTTGGAATCTCTCGGCGCTCGGATGCCTCTTCGTTGATGTCGACTACAAAGACACGAAATGGGGCGGCCAGGATCTACGTATTGTCATGAGCATGATCCTTGCTGCTCTCGATGAGGCCGGATTCCCCGCACCGTCATTCGCGGTGGATTCCGGAAACGGTCTTCATCTGGTTTGGCTTCATAATCTGGTGAGGCCGCATGCACTCCCGCGCTGGAATCTCGTGCAAGAGCGGCTACTTGAAGCATTAAAATCTTTTGGCGCAGACCCGCGCGCGAAAGACGCAGCCCGCGTGCTGCGACTATCCGGAAGCTGGAACCCGCAAGCCCGCGATCGGACACGCGGTCTTGTCCATCTCGTCTGGATTCAAGGCGAAGAAATCGCCAAACCATTCCGATATGACTTCGATACGATCGCGGACGAAATCCTGCCATTCACCAAAGGCGAAATCGTGTCCCTGCGCGCGGAACGCGCAAAGCGCCGTGCAAAGGAAAAGCCTGGTCTCCGGAAAGGTCGAAAGCCGGCCGCACGACGGGATTCTGCAAGCTATGCGGAAACGGTCTTGGAAGACCTCCACCGTCTCCGCAGACACCGGTATCCGCGGACATCTGGACGTCTCCCGTCAGGCGCTCGCAATGACTGGCTGTTCATCGCATCAATAGCACTCTCCTGGATCACGCCAGCCCCCGCTTTGCAAAGCCAGATCGAGGCGCTTGCCTGTGAGGTTTCGAACTGGCGAGGTCGAGAGGCGAAATCGCGCATGGGTTCGATCATCCGCCGTGCCAAGGACGCGGCAGCGGGGAAGCTGATCGAGTTCAACGGGCATGAAGTCGACCCGCGCTACCGCATGAAAGCGGAAACCATCGTCAAGTGGTTGGCGATCGAGGAAGACGAGATGCACGCGGCTGGCTTGCGTGTTTTGTTGAGTCCAGATGCGCGGCGCGAGAGAAAGGCCCAAGACGCTCGTGATCGCCGCAAAACGAAGGGCGCAACATCGCACGATGAAAAACGCGCCGAGCGCATCGAGCTTGGCAAGCGCGCGACGTGGATGCATATCCGGAACGGACTCACATACGCGGAGATTGCAGCCGAACTCAACGTGTCGAAAGCCACGATTGGCAAGTCGATTGAAGAAGCCCGCAACGCATCTTCGTCAACGAGCCAAAACGTCCAGAGAATCAGCAAGGCCGCGATTCGTGCTGTATATGGTGGTATCCTCCCCCTGAAAGGGGGAGGTACCTGTACATCGGGGCCCGGGGTGCTTGCACCCCGCTCGACTAGAACAGAAAAACAAACACTGCCCTTCGAAGGTGGTGTGGCCTCGCCATACACGCGGTCCGCCGACGTCTCAGGCGTCGGAACGGGCGCGAAAGCGCACCGGACCGTGCAACGGTCTCAGAGCGTGCAACGAATGGGGTCGAAGCGGAAAACGACATATCCATCCACCCAGACCGATCGATGCGACGAGAGGCACACTCCAGCGCCTTCCAGACCCTCTCCCGATCCTGCCTGGGTGCCGCCTCGCTTTCTGCGACGGACTGGATGACTCAACAACCGCGCAGCATGACCGCGACACGTCGCCGCGGATGTCCAGCCGAATCCTTGCCGCGAAAGGACTCGCGAAGATTTCGCGAAGGAATCTCGCAAGGATCGAATCCTTTGAGTCCTTGCAAGCGACTGCGGCACAGGCACTTTTTGAATTTTGACGTCGAAACGAAAAAGGGCTTGGTTGTCATCATCGCAAGCGAAAAAGGAAAGCTCCGATGCGAATTGACGATCTGAATTTTGAATATGAACCCGATGTCTACGCCTACGTCTCCGATTATTCCGGAATCGATCTTGTCGTTCAACCTCTCCGGATCGGCTTCGCGGCGGAAGTTGTCGACGGCGCAAAAGTCCATGTGCTTGGCGCATTTCCGAGCGAGCGATGGGCCAAGAAAGCCGCGCTGGACGCAGCGATGGAAATTTCGGCGCTTACACGCTGAAATATTTTTACGTCGAAAACCGCCAGCGTTTGTCTGCGAAATCTCGGATCGGACTTCCCGAAATCACCGATCAAACTCGTATCGCAGCGGGTGCAGGGGTTGCACCGTGCAAATTTCACAGCGAGCATTTTTGTGTGACCGATGACGTCACGAGTATGAGAAGGAGTTTGGAGATGGAAACAAAGCGGCATCGATACTTGAAAGTCTCACCGCGCGGATTCGCCAACGAGATCGTTGTTTTTAAGGTTCCGATCGCTGATGTCGGCGAAGCTAATTCCGAGTTCTACGACTACGAGGACGGGAGCCGTTATTGCTACTGGTCAAAGGATCGTAGCCTTCGGAAGGATGCGGTCGATTGGGCTGACCGTCATCGCACACACTGGTTTGAGCGTGATGCACAATATGACCGGTAACGACTTCCGATCATGGCGTCTCCGGTGCGGTCTGACCGTTCCGGAAGCCGCCGCCGCCCTTGGCGTCTGTCGCCGGACGATTTTTTACTTGCAGGCGAAGCCGAGAATTCCAGGACCGATCCGCATCGCAGCCGTTGCCGTAGAATCTGAAATCAACCGTGAGAAGGAGGTCGCGTGATGACGAAGGAAAAGTGCGAACCGATTACTAGTTTGATCTGCAGCATTCGAGTTGCTGGGAGCGATCTAATCGAGAGTGCTGGATTCCTCAAAGCGCTCTGGTACGCCCGTGATTTGGGTAACCACGACGAAAAATATCAGATCGAGGAAGTGCGAAAGGCGATCGCGAAAGCGACGGCCGCGCTCGACCAGTACGAGTCCGTCACTAACGCCGAAATGGCAGCCTAAACGCCTATTGTTGACAAAATGGCGGGCATTCTCGCCGCCTTCGCGATCATTTGACGTGTAGTTCCCCGACGAATTCGCGAAATGAAAAAGGCTCCGAGTGATCGGGGCCTTTCCCTATACCGCTGGCAGGAAACCCACGGCGATTGCGATAGCACATCTGCAACGAGCCAATGATGGTCCCGGATTGGAATCGGCGTCAACCCTCATGACGTCCAGAAATTTCCGATAGATCGGAATCCGAAGATAGCCAGCCGTGGGTGACACGCTTCGCCGTGTCCTCCATGCTGGCCAGGTGGAGGCAAAGCCTCCCCCGTGGACCCCCTCCAATCGCCGTCTCCACATCCCTTTTATTTTTATGCCGTGTCACCCACGGCTTGTCCGCCATGTCGCCCCGTAACATCCACGGCTTGTCGACTTGTTTCAATCACGCCGGCGGACACACCATTGCGAAACCGGTCGAGGTACTCGCAATGAAACCGATTCACTTCTCAGACGATCCACCTGCAATTTCCTGTCACACCGACGTCGTGGCGAAAGACATCCTTCCCGGAATGAGCACCGCACTCATCGAGAACGATCGCGGCTTCCAGATCCGGGCGATGGCAGCGGGCTCGGCTGTTTTCGAGGGACGCCCGGTTCGGATCTGGCTGATCACGTTGTTCTATCCATCCGAAGGCAATCGAATCCTCACCGTCACGCATACGTATTGCGATGTTCCGCGGAGCGATGAACTCGCGGAAGTCCGGGAGCTTGGGGGAGCCACGCTGCAAATCTTCCTCGGCGAGGATTTCGGCCGGAAGAATCTGCAATGAAGAATCCCGGCTTCCTGACGCTTCGCCTGCCTCCCGTCATCGGCGCAGCACTTGACGCTGCCGCGCGAGCGTCGGGTGTCTCCGTTTCCGGGTACGCGCGATCCGCCATCGTCGCCGTTCTTCCGGATGCCGCGACACTTCCGCCATTGCCTCCATCGCCATCGCCGCCTCCACGACGACCAGCCATCATTCCTGATGCGGACATTGCCGCCATCGCCCGTTTCGGCGGTCACCTTGGTCGCCTGACCGGCGCCATTGTCCAGTTGTCGAAAGCCTGCCGCGAAACTGGCCGTATCGGGGAACACGAGTCCCTGGAATCCGAAATCCGGGATCTGCGGGCTGCCAAGGTCGAAGTCGTCGCCCTGGTTCAACGGCTGCGCGTAGCCGAGGCGTCCACGAAATGATTGCCGGGGCAACACGAGGCGCCGGCGGCGCGGCCCTTGCGCGGCATCTTCTGAAAACGACAGACGGCCAGCAGGTGCTTGTGATGCCGTCCCGCGGTCTGGCGGCGGAAACCCTGAAAGGGCAGATCGCGGAGCTTGTTGCCGACGCTGCGCACGGCCGGACGTCGCGGCCAGTCCACCATATCCATGTGGACCCTCCGCCCGAGGCGTCGAATCCGAACGAGATCATCGCGACATTCCTCCGTCATTACGAAGCCGAATTCGGCCTGCGGGGAAACCAGCGTTGCGGTGTTTTTCATCGGAAAGGCAGTCGGCGCCACGCGCACGTCGTGTATTCGCTGGTCGGGGAAGACGGCCGTGCTGCCGACCTCCGGCACGAGTACGCGCGCCGGGAAAAGATTTCCCGGATCACCGAACATGAATGCGGGCTTCCGTTCGTGCGCGGCAAGCACAACAGGACTGTTGCGAAGGCACTTCGAGAGGAAGGCCGCGCCGATGTCGCGGACGCTATGGAGGCGGCGGGACTCCTTGAAGGACGCCGCCCCGTCGCACACTCGACACCACGGCAGCGCGCACAGGCGGAACGCACGGGCGTGCCGCTCGATCAAATCCGGAATCAGGTTCTGGCCGCATGGCTGGCATCGGACGACGCAAGGAGCTTTGCGGTCGCGCTCAACGCCTGGGGGTCTTCCGTCGCCACCGGCGACCACGGGCTCGTTTTGGTGGATTGCGCCGGCGGAACGCATTCTCTGAATCGGACCCTCGCCGCGGCAGCACGCGCGGCGGGGGCCGGGAAGATCACCGCCGCGATGGTCCGGCGACGGCTCGCGGGCATCACTTTCCCAGGAGTGGAGGACATAAAACATGGTCGGGCAGAACGAGGAAACCCTGGTCCTCAGGGAAGCGACAGGCGCGCGCCAGAACACCGAGAGACTGCTTCCGTTGCTGGACCTGTTGAACGAGACGTCCGACGAGACGAGCCCGATCGACGAGTTGAAGGGTCTGCTGGCGGGGATCGTCGAGATTCTGGGCCACCACACGATGGTCTTGTCGCGGCTCGAAAGCACCTGCGCGACCGCGCCGCCGCATACCGCACAGGTCAAATCGACGTTCAAGACATAACTGCAGCGAAGGGGGTAATCATGAAGGCGATAAAAGCCCGGAACTATAAAGCGGAATTGCTCGAAAAGATCGCGCCGAAGGGATTCCACGCGCACGCATTTATCGACGATTTGCGCATGATCAAAATGCCGTCGCCGGGCAATGCGATATCGCGCATCCTCACGAACGATGGCGGCTGGATCGAACTCGATTCCCGGAATGCGACTGTCCGGACATGGGGTCTTGTCGGCCGGGCTCAGGTGCTTGCCGCAGCGCTTGCGGCGGAGATCGGTTGCGAGGTCGAACACCTCGCGAAATCCGCAGGGTTCAGCGCGGATGCCGACACCTTGAAGGTCACCCGCGTGTCGGAAGACACGATCAAAGACCTCGCTGCATGGTGGAGCGCGCGCGGTTACTCCGCGACATCGGCGCCGGACGGCTGTTGGGTCAACGTCGGTCGTTCGCGAATCCACGACACCGGTGACCGTCTCGAAATCCACGGTGTGCTCACCGACGAGGCGATTGCGGCTACGATCCTGAAAGCCCGTGAGGCGTGGGATGGCCGAGTTTATCTCGACGGTTACTGGACCCAGCACGAGCAGGACCAGATGTGGATCGCCGCGCAGCGGGCTGGCATCGAAATTCAGAATTGCAAACCGTCCGCCAGTGCGCAGGCGGCCTGGCAACGCGAGCAGGAAGCCGTCGCGACCACAACGAGAACAATTTCGGCGGCGCGATCCGCCGTTGCCGTTGCTGCCGATGTCAAGGCCGCAGCGGGTAGCGATCTGGAAGCTCTCGACCGTCTTCCGAAGCCCTTGCAGGCGTTCATCGTTTCGCATTTGGATGATGACCAGCGGAAACATCTCTCCGCGCAGGGTGTTGCTTTCATCATTCCGGAACTGGAGCGCTTCCGCCGCCTCGGCGCCGACGAACTCGCAGAATTCGAGCGCACCGGCCGCACGTTCACAGTGCCGAAGCCGCAGCATCATCGTCGCGACGACAACAAGAACGATCTTGAACTGTGACGATGACGGCGCCTCATCACCTCCGCAGATACGTTATCGAGAAAGCGGGCGGGCGGACACCGCGCGCCGAATGGGCGTTCTACGAGCCGATGCTCGGCTCCTGGATCCGTTGTGACGAAATGACGGCGCGTCGGCACGAGCATCATCGGCGTATCCGGACCGAGGGGCTACCATGGTGCGCTGTTCTTGGTCACCGAACAGATGTCCGCGACGACGAGGCCTTGCAGGTGTTCTTCCTGACGATTGATCCGGAAGGATGGCCGCAACTCGCCGCCGCCGTTCGGGAGCACTCGACGCGCTGCCTGCGTGAGTGGACCGCCACCGGCACGCGCATTATCGCTGCTGTTTCCGATGTCACGACATCCGCCGTTTCCAGAACGCCAGGACCGCTTGCGGGATGGCCTAGGGCACGCGGAGCGGGGCAACGCAGTCTCCTGCGGCGTTGAATGGCGGGGGTCTTTTTCCCGTGGGCAATCATCCACCCGGACCCCGCCGACCCCATTCAATGCGCGTTTTAACCTGTACAGTTTTGGGACATCCCCGCTCGAATGCCTGGAAATCGGTGCTTCAGTACCTAAATGGCCGGTCCAAGGGAGAATGACCAGCATAACTGATTTACCAGTATGTTCGGATCGCGACATTACGAGCTTTTCGCGCACGTGCGGCCGCTGGTGGATCGTGCCTATCCACGAACATTCCGAATCCGAAAACTCGTTCCTAGCTCAACGAGCCACGGTATAGTGAATCATGAAAAAGCTTCCGGATGGCGACTATCCCTTTATCGATCAGATGCTGCCGTTGTCCGAAATGACAATGGTCGAGGCTCCACTCGAACTTGAACAGCTGTTTCGCCGCCAGGCAGCGGCTAATGGCATGGAGATCATCCGGGATGAGCCTGTTCACCTTCGGTGCAGGGCCGAGCAGTTTCCAGATGATGCGACATTTCTGATCTACTGGCCGTCTGGTGAGGAGCGCATGCATATGCTCATACCCACCAGTCAGGTAACAGGACGAGGATAGACCCTCGCCCGGGGGCAGTCGGTCCCGCAACGCTCCTGCGGCTACCCAGCTTTCCGGTTCTCGGGCGCCAGAATGGCAAGTCCATGCTGTCGTTGAAAATTGCAGTGAATCCTGTGACCAATGAGAACAAATAAAGAACATTTTAATTGTTCTCTGGGAAGGATTGTGTCACGGTGCGACTCGTTAACACAGAGATTCGGGGACAAACGTGGGCCAAACAAAAACGACAAAATTCACACGGCTCCATCAACAGGCGGGCCTCTCCTTCAATGAGGCGATCGCATTAATCGATGTTTCCCGGTCGACAGGCTTTCGCTATCAGGCAGGAACGAGCCAGCCGTCCGGAGCCGCATTGAAGCTGCTTGAAGATGCGGCAGCAAAACGTGTCGACACTACATCAGGGGCATTCACTTTCATCGATCTGTTCGCGGGCATCGGCGGACTACGGAAGGGATTTGAACACATTGGCGGACGCTGCGTGTTCACATCCGAATGGGATACGAACAGCCAGACGACTTACGCGAACAACTTTCCGGACAATCACAAGATCGAAGGCGACGTCCGGGAGTTCTCGAAGAAGCCCTCCCTCATTCCCCATCACGATGTGCTTCTCGCCGGGCTGCCGTGCCAGCCATTTTCAATCGCGGGCGTCTCGAAAAAAAATGCGCTGGGTCGGCCGCACGGCTTCCTGTGCGATACCCAAGGCACCCTCTTCTTCGATACAGCGCAGATCATCAAACACCACAAGCCTGCAGTTTTTCTCATTGAGAATGTGAAGAACCTCAAAAGCCATGACGAGGGTCGCACATTTGCAACCATGATGAACGTGCTGGAGAACGAACTGGGGTATCATGTGCAGTCGAGGATCATCAGCTCCGAAGCATGGGTACCGCAGAAGCGCCAGCGCATCTTTATCGTGGGATTCAAGAAGAAATCCGCTTTCGATTTTGACAAGGTTGAGTTGCCTGATCCGGAGAGTGGCCCCAAGCTTGGCAGTATCCTCGACAGCAACGTCGATCCGAAATACACGCTGACCGAGCATCTCTGGAAATACCTGCAGGGCTACAAAGCCAAGCACGCTGGCAAGGGCAACGGATTTGGCTACAGCCTGTTCGGGCCGAATGATGTCGCGCGCACGCTTTCGCAGCGTTACTATAAGGACGGGTCGGAAATCCTCATCGCGCAGGCCAACAATCGGCCACGACGTCTGACGCCTCGTGAATGCGCTCGTCTTATGGGTTTTGATCGACCAGGCAAGCCTTTCATCCTGAAGGACGTGTCCGATACCCAGCTCTACCGTCAGTTCGGAAATGCCGTCGTCGTTCCTGTGGTCGAGTTTGTTGCCGAGGCGCTCAAGCCGTTTCTTGTCGAGGCGCTGAAGGAAGATGCACGGCCGGCGCCAAAGCGCCGTGCCGCTAATGGCTGACATAGTCTCTCCGGAAGTCCGCAGCCGGATGATGTCCAGAATCCGTGGCAAGGATACAAAGCCCGAACTGATGCTTCGGAAGGGGCTTCACGCTCTCGGGTTCAGATATCGCCTGCACGCCCGCTTGCCTGGCCGTCCGGACATGGTCTTTCCTGGCCTCAATGCGGTGCTCTTTGTGCATGGCTGCTTCTGGCATGGCCATGACTGCCATCTGTTCAGGTGGCCAAAATCCCGCGATGAGTTCTGGCGGGACAAGATCACCGGCAACATCGTTCGCGATCGCAAAAGTGTCGATACACTCAGGTCCTCGGGCTGGCGCGTTGGAATTGTTTGGGAATGTGCCCTCAAGGGGAGGACGCGCCTTCCGCCGACTCATGTTATCCAGACATGCTCGTCATGGTTGAGGTCAAGCAAGCAGTCGCTTGAGGTGGCAGGTTCAGATGAAACAAGGCCTTCTGTCTGACTATTTTGACGGCATCGCCGTGAAACGGCTGTCCGCGGTGGAGGCCGATCCCCAGAAGTCCCACCAGCATGAGTTTGCAGGCGGACATCTCCGCGGAATCTTCGGAGAGGACGACCGCAAGGACATCCCGACAAGATTCATCTGGCTCAATGATGAACAGGAGGGAATCTCCGAGCCGGGAATGGTGAGCTGGTACGACTCACGGCGCAAACAGACACACAGAGGACCAGAGTATCGGCTTTATTACGCCGATAATCCGGTGGCGTCCCTGATGAGACCGGGCGACTCGTTTTTCGTCGCCACAAGGCCGGACGGCTCCGTCATGGTGATCGTTGTGCCTGCGGGAAGCACTGTCGAAAGCCAGCTCGTCTGGCTGTTCGGTATCGAAACGCAGTCCGAGAAAGACTTCTTTGCAAAGAATGAGGTGGATGATTCCAGACTCGATTTTGCAGCCAGGTACATTCTCGATGAAATCGGTATTGATGCCGAAGAACCCGAGGCTGACAAACTCGACGGTTTGCTTGAAAAATACGGCACCAAATTTCCCACCACCGCAGAGTTTTCAAAGCTGGCGCGTGAAAGCCTGAAGGACGTTTCCGCTGAGGACGATGCCGACAAGGTCCTGATGGCGTGGATGGAGAGAGAGGAGCTCCTCTTCCGACGCATGGAAAGGCGTGTCGTGACGGATCGCCTCAAGAGTGGATTCATGTCGGCTGACGCCGCCGACGTTGACGGCTTTATTGCTTTTTCCCTTAGCGTGCAGAATCGCCGCAAGTCCCGCGCCGGATATTCATTGGAGAACCATCTTGAAGCCCTCCTGACTGGACGAAAGATCAAATTTCAGCGCGGCGTCGAAACCGAAAACAAGAACAAGCCGGACTTCCTGTTTCCCGGACAGACAGAGTACCGAAATCCAGAATTCGATACCGCGAAGCTTACAATGCTTGGATCAAAATCCACCTGTAAGGACAGGTGGCGTCAGGTTCTGTCCGAGGCATCACGTATTGCACACAAACATCTTCTGACGCTGGAGCCGGGTATCAGCGAAAACCAGACCGACGAAATGCAGGCGAAGCAATTGCAGCTTGTCGTTCCGGACTCAATACAGACTACCTACAAACCAGCACAGAAATCGAGGCTTATGAACGTTTCTCAGTTCATCAAACTGGTCGAAGAACGACAATCTCAATTATAGAACTTCCCTTACTGATCGTTCCCTTCAAACCAACATCCCAGCCTCAACCGAGGATCTTATACTGGCTGTCATGCCGCAATCATGAAACGTCTCTAAGAAGAATTGAGCACCTATGGACACTCGCAAAGGTGAAACGACCCGTCTGCGTCGGCTACTGTGTCAGGCAACCAGTATCTGCGGACTATGCCTCGCCTTCTCAATACTGGCGGTTATTTTACTTCTCACCGTACTGTTTTCAGCACTTGGCATTCCAGCGGGCACGCCGCCCATTTCGGTGGGTGGAAGCATAGCCTTCATTTTTGCAAATGGCGTTGTACCGGTACTCACTGTTATTGGAGAAATGTTAAAGTCACTTTCTCCTTGGGGCGTGATCACTATCATCGTGATCTGCGTATTACTTTGGGGGCCAGACTGGATCAGATCCACTATCTCTTCTTCAAAATGGGAACTACCAGGCGGCTTCAAGTTCGACGGTTCACAGGCATCCGTATCTTTCCAGAAGGAACTAGGCGAAGCTGAAAGAATTGTCCAACGAGCGAATAGAGAATTGGAAGAAGCCTATTCCGCTGCTCACACCTTCGCATCTCAGCTGCGAACCCATTACGACATCCCATCGCTCGCGAGTTTGGCCGCAGTAAAGGTCGCAAGCTTGATTGGCAATCGATGTCCTCCGGATTTCAGGCTGACGATTTACATTCCAGACCTCGTTTTCAGTGACCGACTATATCAGTTCACTCAGTATTACGATCGCGAGGGCCGACCAATTTCGAACGGCGTTGTGGGAAGAACGTTTTCGATCCGATACGGAATTATCGGCAGGGTTTGGCGTTCCGGCGTTGCAGAGATTGAGGGGGAACTCATCTCAAAATCGGAAGCGGTCCAGATGTCCGAATCGCCTACCGATGCAGAAATGGAGCGCTTTATAGCGAGGCGCTGGGGTTTGACATTGTCTGAGGCTATCCACGTAAAGAGTTACAATTCTTATGGAGCTATTCGCTTGGAGCGGGCAGACAAACAAATTGGCCTTCTGTATTTTGACTCCAAATTAAAGAACGCTTTCTGTGAACCGGGCCATTGGAAGGAACTCGAACAAACGATCTCCAATGCGCTGAACGAAATGCCTCTACTTACAAAATTGGTGGAGATGACCAATGAACTCGCTCCCTTATCCGGTCGCATTCAAATTATCCGAAATTCCGGAACAGGCATCCTATGAAGTGGTCGGGGCAGAATATTACGATGATCAGCTTCACCCGACGTGCGCTGACTTCCGAGCCGCCTCTCAAGTTTTCCTGAAAAAGATCTTCGAACTGAACGCTCCAAAAGGACGAATAGCGGATATTGGTTGCGGCCGATCCTTGGTGCGGGAATTCGCCGGCGACAGCCTTGTTCTCATCGATGAATCTGCATCGATGCTCAATTTGAACATCGGCCATAACGAGAAACGCAGAATCAACGTGATCAATGCTCCGTTCGGGAACACGGAGTTCGATTGGATTTTCGCCGTGCTGGGAGATCCCTATAACGACATCAAGGCTTGGAGACATATTGCAGGAGCCCTAAAGCCGTCTGGAAGATGTGTTTTCATCGTTCCGTCGTACCTCTGGGCAGTAAAGTTCAGAAAGTCCACCGATGAGGAAGTGGTTGGAAAAGCACGGTTCGATTTGTCTTCGGGAGAATCCCTATTCTTGCCATCAACAATCCTCCCGTTCGATCAACAGACAGCCATGATCTCAAGTGTTGGGATGCTGATGGAGTGCTTTGACCACGTATACGTCAGCGATCTCCCACAAATTAGATCGAAGAAAATCTCGGAAGTTTTGAAAGATGACGACGAAGTGCTCGATATCTATATAGCTCAAAAGATCTGATCGCGCCGGAGAGCGGCTTACCGTTTGCCGCAATGAACAGGGATTGAATATTTCGAAGTCGCACTTGTGCGATTCTGAACCTCGGTGACCATCGCTATGGTGAGCAGAGGTCCAAAAGCTCTGCGACGGGCAAATCAATAAGCAGGCTCATTTTGCCCCAAAAAATCAGTTCGGTCTCTTCGTAAACGGGATAACCGTACCCGTTTCAGCAGAACTTTCTCTTGATCTGCCGCGTTCACTCCTGAGCTGAACCAATTCACCAGCCTTTTCCTTAAACCAACCAGATGACAATGCGGCAAGGCGCTCTATATCAGCGGATGACATGGTGAACTCGACCCTTAAAAGATCCTCCTTTGTTCGAATGCCCGAACCAACCAGCAGATTGAGCGCATCTCGAAGGGTTCGTGGTTCGGTAAGTGACCATTCACGATCGAGCGGCTCTTCTTTCGTCCAGCCCTTAGCTGAATGGAGTTTATAGAGATCGGTCACATATTCGTCTGGGATAATACCGAGATCGGCCAGTCGATGAATCTGGGCTTTGATTGAGACCCGCCACCGCTCTTTCAGAGAAAGAAAATTGGCCAGCGACGGCCGCCGAACCTCGTGCGGATAAGTTGTCGAGGGCATCAGAAAGGCGCTTGCAAGTCGGAAGGCTTGTCTCTCGATGTCCTTCAAATTTTCGCGGAATTCGTCTTCAGTAACGCCGCGATGCAAAACGGCATGGGCCAGTTCATGCGCACCATCCATTTGACGACGCGGGAACGACATTTTGTCGGTTGCAAGCAGGATGTGTGGGCGCTGCTCATTAGAGGACCAACTGCATAAGCCATCAAGCCGTGCTGTGCCCATCTCTATCGTACCGACGATTACACCAACACGCTCAAGGAGGGCGATGATATCCCCACATGGCCCCTCCCCAATCTTCCAGTGGGCACGAAGCTCAAGCGCAATACGTTCAATATCCGTTTCGCGGAGTTGCTTCCAAGATGCACCGCCAAGCACATCGGGGATATCGATCGGAGGGAAATCGACATAATGCTGCAAGACGGAGCTGATCTCGTGTAGCCAGTTCATCTGAGATTTCTGATACCGGATATCAGATGCAAGAGTGCTTGAGAGTGCTCGATGAAACATCGGTCGTGCAGAATTGTAGACTGGGCGCAGAAAGAATTCTCGACGCACTTCGAATGCCGACGCGAGAGCTGCCAGCGCCTCGGTATCCGGGGCAATTTCCCCCTGCTGCCATCGGCTCACAGTGCTGGCGGCCACGTTCAACCATTCCGCCAACTTCTTTTGTGTTTTGATACGACGAGCGGCCCGAGCTTCTTCAAGCCGGGCTGGCACGAATCCGGGGGTTCCGACACGCATTGCCTTGTATTCCTCTCTCCCACTCGCGGCGTGGGAGGTTTAGTTCGTCCCGGTGTTCTTCTTATCTGCAACTGCTGGCGCCTCTGGCGGAACAAACGGAGCCACACCCTTCTTCAGGGTGACCGACGGAGCAGCAGATACGGGAGACAGCGAAGGCTCGGTCGGCACTTCAAGATGGTCGCTTACGAACTTCTCCAATGGCTCATAGAAGAGGAAGCTCTCATATTTTGAGTCTAGGATTCCGATAGCCATTTCTTCAATAAGGCCAGCGCGATCACGATCTCGCGCAACCAACAGCAAGACGAAAACGTCACCGATCTTTGGACCACCAGTATCGAATAAGCCAGGAAGCAGGTGGCAGTTGATGCTTACACCAGCAAGACGTGATTTGTTCTTTGGAGGGATCGCCTTTGGTTCCGGCATCGCGGCAAGGCCGAAAATAAAACCACGTCCTTCTGTTTCAAATCGACAAAAGGGCTGAAAGACGTTCAGGTCGGTGTCGGGAATAACACCACCTTCAAGAATTTTGCCGCCGTATTCCTTGCAGAGTTCCTCAAAGCGCTCTTCCATCATTCTAAAGCGGAGCTGCCCTTCTGCCCCTCGTGCGCGTCGTCGGTCCTTCAGTCCGGAATGGTCTCTAACAATATCGCGCGCCTTCATCGCGTCAGCGCGAAGAGCATCTTCCAAATTGAGAAGAAAGCCTTTGGCAAACGTGAGCCGAAGTAAACGAAGAGTCGAAGGCTCGATCATGAGCGAATCTCCAATGTGCGCATTAACCGAAAATCATCATAAAAAATTGCGTAATGCAAGCCGCAGATCGAATGACGTGCGCAATCGAAGGATGTTCTTGTGGGATGTTTGGTGCCCATGCGCATGGAGATAGGCCTTCACCCAAACCTAGCCACACCGCATACATATGAGACTTGGTATGAGGGTGGTATAGATATGAATTCTGACTAGGTCGACGGAAGTCTCACCGCCTAGCTTTCCGGAAATAATTTTGATATTTCAAACTCTTAAATGGCGCGCCCGAAAGGATTCGAACCTCTGACCCCCAGATTCGTAGTCTGGTGC
>ERZ778027.849-NODE-849-length-61220-cov-11.813635_pt1 | contig 61220 bp, 81 predicted proteins | sample MGYA00375757_ERZ778027 | MGnify/ENA primary metagenome ERZ778027 (study PRJEB29350, sample SAMN05389817) | bioreactor metagenome | isolation source: Ammonium sulfate bioreactor | place: South Africa: University of Cape Town | collected 2014-02-18 ...
AAGTCATGTATATATGTATGTTACTGCTGCCTATTTATGCGTGTGCAACATGGGTATGACTCTTCTCGTTTTTCTCTCCTTATTACAACTTGATAAGTATAAAATATGTTCTACCGTTGCCGTATTTCTCTTCTTCCTGTTCTTTCTATCATTTATTCGATAGTACCGGTTTCTTTTCTCTCGTTTTTTTCTCCTCCATTTTTTCTTCTTCTTCTTCTTTTCAACACCTGGTGCCGCTTTGGAACGAGAAGCAATATTACTATTATTATTATTATTCTTCCATTACATCACTTATATATACCTTTCCTTTTTTTCCCAAATTCTAGGGCTGCAACAATCATCAATGTCTTTGCTAGATATTTATTTTTCTTAAAGAGAGAAATCATCTAGTATTTCGTTTACTTTATAATTGAAAGATGATGAGATGGCAGATGCACACACATACATACGTACGTACGAGGGCATCCCCCAGATAGATAGATAGATATAAGAAGAAAAAAGAAAGACGAAGCTGATGAATATACCGGTGGTGTTGCCATTTGCAGAAGGAGAAGAGATAAACAAACGTACCTCTTCTTCTTCTTCGTCTTCTCTTTCACATACGAACGATAATGGAAGTGTGTACCTTGTTCTTTTCCCTTCAGGAGCATCGCACTGGAACGCAAACATTATCAAGCAGTCAGGCATCGAAGAAAATTTTCGTAGATAATCGATGGGAGTAATACATATATACACACTTGTCATACAGGTGTTGACGGTCTCAAGCATTAAAATTTGTTGATGAGGGATAGGCGAAAGTTGAACAACGACGATATCTCCTGCAAGGTATAAACAAATACAATCGAACCGGTTCTAGAATATATACATACGTAGACTGATAACTAACATACGAACGTACTGTGCATTTGACCTTCTTGTCTTTATATGAAGAAAAAAAAGTAAATTGATGGCAGACAATGAATAACGGATAGTGAAGAAAAAAAAAGAGAGAACCTTCACTTACCTTGTGTTACACGGCGTCATCATCATTGCAACCTGTTGTACTCCTATTTTGTGTCCCTTTTTTTTGCTTCGTGTTCGATAGGTGTGTGCAACAGCTGGATTAGAACCTCTTCTTTCTTTTTCCTTTTTTTTCTCTCGATGTAACTTCCCACATCTATTCGAAAATTCCGGCACAAATCAACAAAAAAAAAACGAAGAAAAGAATCGTTTGATTATTATTTATATTGATCGATCTTGTCTACGTGACCGGTTGAGATCAGAACACTAACGAAAGCCATTACAAGATCTCTAATTGCAATTTGTACTATCATAGCAACACATCTTCAATGTGAATCCGTTTGTGCGATCTATTGTTAAGATAATAGATCGACATGTATGTAGTCAGACAGAACACCTCATTGTCGTTTTTGATGACGAATAGAAAAAAAGGAAGAGACAAGACGATTGAATTACAATTAACGATAATGGCGTTGAGAGCGTGACACACATGTACACAGAGGCCCTACTTGTATTCGTTTACAATGTAGCAAGCTTGCCTCTTGAATCTTTGTGAACAATAGATGTGTTTATATTCGTTCTAGACGATCAATGATGCATGATTTCAGTTGAAGAAGAAGAAGAAGAACATGAAGAGAAGATCCATTGTGGCATCTTTATCTGTTATTATTATTATTTTTTTTCTTTTTGAAGAAGACAGAAAGAGAACGAATTAGATTTCTTTTTCTTCGTCTTTCTAACAATCACCGCAGGAGTTTTTTTTTTCTTCTCGATTCAGAAACGTTCCTCTCAATTAAACTATTGATTGTATTCGTCGTCTATACGTAGACATCAGGAGGAGAGTGTCTATCGTTGATAGAAGAGGCGGAGTCCACAGCTTCTACTACTACTTGTTGTCGTATGGCGAACAATATCTAGTTAAACATACACACAGCCACTCGATACCATACTAATTGGATAACGAACAAGATGGAGGAACAACCCCTAGACCCACCTGTTGTCCAATTTGTTGTTGTTTTATGCCTGAGAACAAAATATAAAATAGGTCACCGATATAAATCGATTAGTAACTCTCATTTCCGATTTAGCGGCAGCCCATCTTTTGTCTATAAATACATACATATATGTGTGGGCTGAAGCTGCTGTTTTCTATTATCTTCTCTACCTTATTTTCTTTTGTAAAATTGCGCACACTTGAACTTTTCCTGTTTCCTAAACACGAAGACGCATCATTTACAGGATTAGAAGATTGAAGATATGTTGTTCACGTGTCAATATAATTGACACATCCGGAAGAGAAAACAGCAGTCACATATTCATGTGAATATACCGGATTTTAATAAAACAAAAGGAAGAAAAACGACGAGCAAGAGAACAAAAAACAACAACACGATGATGATGACATTTTATTGATTGATCATTTCAAATATTTATATCACTGTCAAATAGGAGATCTCCTTCTGCTCAATGTTGACAAAAATTTGTATATGTATAAGTGTGATTGTGTGTCTGCAATGAATCTCATGATCCCAATTAAAAAACAAGAGCAATTAAAATTGGAATCTCTAGACGCGTGTGCTCATCCCGTGATGGGATAATGGCCTGATTGAGGTGTCGTTCTCGATATATGTATATCTACGTTCATGTCTCTTGATAATTCTGTTCAACAGCAAACTCATTTGTGTGCTGATAAGAATTGACTTATCAATACACGCTCGTTGGCCTATCAAATTGTCACCGTTCATTCAATTTCTATCTTGTTTAAAACTTAATTATTTACGAACGAACGACGAAAGAAGGAGGTGCAAGAACATGCAAACTTATCGAAGAAAATTGAAATTGAATGTAGGAGATACTAATTGTAACAATGCTCACACATGTTCGCTTGAACATTTGCAATTAACATTTTCGATTTATTTTCTTTCTCTTCCTTTAGCTATCTCAGATTGAACACATGGTCATATCAAATATAATTTATATATATATATATATATTTCCTTTATTTCAACAGAGATATACAAGACGTATGGAAATAAAATAAAATAAAGATATAGCCAGAGAGAAGAAGAACAAACAAAAAAAATACAATGACATTTTTTTTTGTTTGAAACAAGATATTTGATCACTGCCAATGGAAACCGCCAGCTCCAAATGGCACATTGTTGTCTGCATTAGGTTGGGTATTATTTTCCGCATTACGTTGAGTTGTATCTTCGAATAGCCAACGTCTATCAAAAGAGAAAGAAATTTGCCTAATCCAATCAAATCAAACATGGTCACATACAAAAATCGAGGTGTTTTTAGAATACGAAAGCCACCTTCTTGACGTGGAAAAACATCTTCACAAAAATAATAAATATGTCCAACGATAATGCCCATTAAATCGACAATAATCGAATTTCCAAGTAGAAGTGAAAATGCCAAAAGTACCCATGGTAAATATGGCGCTTGAAAATTCAGTAAACCGAAGAAATTCATTCGTACGAATGGATTTCGTCGACTCCAAACATAAACTAACATAATTGTCAATGCTGAACCAAGAAAAACAATATTAATGAATAAAGCCATGATAATCATGACAATTCCGCCTAATAGAAACATGTAGAAAAAGTCTGCTGCACGTCCACGAAATGATCCTTCTTCAAGATGACGACAATACCGATAGGTAAATAGAAGATTGAAGAAAAAATTGAAACCAAATCCTCCGTAAAAACAAAAACAGGTTATCAATCTCCATAACTGTGAATAGAAGATACAAATTGATGAAAATCTTCTTATGATTATTCTTCTGTTTTCTTTACTTGAAATCTTTTGAAGATTAACTCCGGATTAAAGTAAAGTTGATAAGGCGTAACAAAATTCAATTGCTAAATAAGAAAAACAATAATAAATCAAATCGAATGTTTTGACTTTCGACATTCTGTTTTCTATTTTTCTTTCCGGCAGATGTGTTTTTCTTTTCCTGCATTCAAAATGAATTAACTTATATTGTTGTTTTTCTAAACTTTGATTTATCGTTCAATAAAAGACAAGCATATCTTTATTTCCACTTTAATGTAAACGAGAGGCGGATTGATTACACACCTGATATCGTATTTATGCTTGATTTAATCGCTTAGATGATTCTCTCATCTGCATAACGATGCGACACTACTTTCGATTTCCTGCTGCCGACTAAATGATGGCACGCTTCAACACCCGTTTGATATGAAAAACAGAATCTATGTACATAGTGTCTGTCAGCATCTGCTCATTCCGTGTCATCAATATAGCACGTTTAATCATGTTTGTTCAACGAATTTCCGTTTTCAACAACATTAGCTTTTATTATTTGTCAATTTTAATTATCAACTTTTTTTTTTCTTCGTTCTCTATTAGGTTTCACTGAAATGAACAAGAAAGTGTGTGTGTGCGTGTGTGTTTAGATGGAAAGGATGAGTACAAATAAATAGGATGTGCTTCGGTACTTATTGTCGATTGTTCAAGTGGCCTTTCTCTCTATTTACCTCTTCATATAAGTGATAATAGCTCAAGGCAACCTTACGTCGCAAGTAACCAGCCATCTGCCATCTTAAAGTAATAAAAACGAGTGAGAGAAAAAAAAATTAGCTAAAGGGATTATTGAATTTACATCTAGATGTGTATATGCATATACAAATCAACGAGAGGATAGAAGAATCACTTTAACAGAAAATATAATTTTTTGATTGATGATGACCATCATTCGAACTAACGGTAGTACACTAAATCCATTTAAGTCGAGTGTGACAGTTGTTCTAATTGCGACACAATCACACAGTGAGTTCTTTTTATCATGCTCCGACACCTGACGAATTACGACATCGATCAATTACTTCTTTCCTTTCTTTTCTTTCTCTAACACCGATTATATCTGAACAATTGAACTTGGTAATTGAGATATAGAAACAGAAATTGACGAGCAGGTTGTGCGATTAACAAGGCGGAATAATGATATGAAAATTTAATATCGAAGAAACAAAAAAAACGGAAATTCGATCTACTTACCACAGCAAATGTGGTCAACAAACAGGTTGTCGTATACGCCCGTGTGATAGGCGGAATAGCGAAATATTCTTGTTGAAATGCCATTTTAACGATGATTGTTATTTAGATTCTATACATTCAAAAATGATTTTTAAAATTCATCTTCAAAAGAAAAAACAAAAAGGAAATAAAATAAATCCACGTTGCACTCATATACTTCAAAGAGTCTATGTACCAATCAATCAGAACAAGATACTTGACAAAAGATGTCACACATTCATGGTTGATATTTAAAAGCAAAGAAGACATAAGCGACAAAAAAAACGACGAGATTTTTTTTTTCTTTTTCTTGAAGATATTTTTTAGTTTATTAATAATTTTTAAGCGTAATATAATGCCGTAAATATGAACAAACCAAAAAAGAAGAGAACAACAACAACGTAAGATAAATCAAAATAAACCGAATGCATGTAGAGCGAAGAAAAAACAGATGAGACAGATCACGGGTTACAAAAAAAAAAAGGAGAAAAATGTTTTTATGTATATATTGATTTTATTTTTTTCTTTTGCCTAAAAAAAACTGAAGTAAGAGAAGAATAATTTAGAGTTGAACTAAGTTTTGTTGTTTTTGTGTGTATGTGTGTAACACAATATCAATGAGAAAAAAGAAAAGAAAAGTTAGGAATGCAACTAATATCATCGTCGTTAATATTGAGAAGAAAAAACAGAAAACACACACACATTTACAGATAGAATAGGGCCGAACAAAAAAGAAACGTAACGAGTCATAAAAAGAAAAAATGTTTAAGAATTTATTGTTGTGATTTTTAGTATCCAGGATAACCAGGTGCACCGCCATATGTTGGATATATACCACCAGCAGCGTAACCACCTTGTTGATACATGCCCATGCCAGGACCTGTGATCATTAATGGGCCTTGTGCTAAAAGAAAAACAAAAACAATAGAGAAAAAAAACAAGAGCCTAAGATTGTATCGAACGCGTACAAGTGAAATCGATTGGTTTTTGATCATTTGCTGTTTCGGTTTCTGTACGAACTTGATCGGATTGTTCGAGTTTATCGACTTTAGTTATATATTCTCGCATAACTTGAATCATGTATGGCATAGCAAAATCCATAATATCATGTCTCCATGCAAGTTCGAGTATAACATCAGGTCGTAGAAGATCATAACATTGAAATAGACATGCACCGAAACATTCGAATAATTTCTCGTCCAAAAACCACGAAATTAATTCTTCAGCTATTTCAACTTGTCGAGATTCAGCTGCATATGTCATTGAATCCTTATACAATCGATCTTTTTTGCATAATTCAACGGCTTGTTTCCAACGGTTATTTCCTTTGTAGAGATAGGCTGATATACGACGAAATTCAATCAATTCATGTTTGTCTAAACGTTGTGCCAATGTAATATTATCGAAATTATCATAGGCATCAATTGAATTTCTTAAACCTTGATAATCTTCTTCCTCAATTAATAAATTATTTAAAGCTTCATTAATCGCTTTATTATTAATATTTTGTACCGAACGTAAATATGGTTTAACCAATGGTAATTGTTTAACTTTAAGAAAGTAATTGACAGCTCGTGTATGATCGAGACGTGGCGATAAAATGAGAAGTAAATCATTTAATAACATAGGTTTAAATTCCAAATAGAAATCAATTGATTTATAATATAATTCGATATTGGCAACTTTACTAATAATATCTTTGAAGTGATTTTCTCGCCATGCTTCTGTTGGATGTGCCATCATTGTTAGCACGGCATTATCATATTCTTCGTATTTATCGTAGAGAAAAACAAGTTCCGACCAAAGATGTGCCTGTTCACATGCACGTAGAACTTTAGGTTTACGAACACGTGACCAAAATAATTCCAAATGTTCGCGCATTTTTTGTGGTTTGTATTTCGAATAGAGAATAGCCAATTCAGTGAACATGCCGATATGTGCACGTTCGTGACCGAGTGCCGCTTCGAGTAATTGAATTAATTCTTCGAAATAGCCACGATTTTGATAATAATTAATGAGTTCTTCTAATTCTTCGGCTTGAACGACGATTTGTATGCCGCACATTTGTGCAAGACGAAATTCTTGTTTGTCAATACAAGCAAAGCAAATTTCTTTCCATGTTTTTGTTGAATTTGCCTTTCGTGCACTATCAACAGCGCCTTGATAATCACCAAGATGACAAAGTGTAACAGCTAATTTAGCGTAATTCGAAATATTATTGAAAAGAAGTTTAGCAGCTTCGTACATTTCTTGTTCGAAACAACGATCACCAACCTACAAGAGACAAAAACAACTACTTAATTCAATGTTCATAAATAAAGTTCAATGCATCAGAGCAGGGCCCCTATCTGTTTATCATTCATAGTTTGATTCTCAGCAGGATTTTATCGAACAACCCGATATATTCTCATCATTTGCATTGATAGAATTCGAACTTACGGCTTGAATTTGTGCGTGATTTGGTCCCGAAATGAATTCTTCTAATTCAGCAAGACGATTGGTTTTCGCATAGGCAAAAGCTAATTCAGTTTCGACGAATGTTTCACGAGCTTTCTTTCGTGCCATTTGTAAATAACGAACAAGATCTTCCCAACTTTGATTTTGTGTTGCAACATTAACAACTTCGAGATACGATGTTGGATCATCGGCTTTGATGAATGAATCGACGGCTTCTTTAACTAAACCTTGACGAATTTGAGCGTTTGCTAATAAACTCCAAACGCCCGGTTCGTTACAACGTTCGGCAAATTCATAAGCTCGATCGAGATTTTTAATATGATCGATTAAAACTTGAATAGCCGATGTATTGACTTCGAATTTCTTATAAATCGAAAAAGCTTCTTCGTACAATTGATTGCTAATTGCAATGTTGGCAATGTCCGGTGCATCGTAGTTTTCCAAACGATTGATGTAATCCATAACACGTGTTCGATCGGCTTTGATAGCAGTTAAAATGAGTAAATTTTGTAGATTACGATGTTCACTAAAAACGGAATTATCGAGAACGATCTTTTCTAATAATTCAATAAGATTATTGGGCAAATCGGCTGTCATAAAAGCTTTGACCGTAACTGAGATTTCTTCGGGATCTTGAGTTTCGGCAAGAGCCGTTTGAATAACTTGGTCGATCAATGGTCGACGATATTGATTGTCTTCACGTAAAACATGTTCCCACAAGGCTGTATCCTTTCGTCGGACTAAATATCGAGCTTCACTTTTGAACAACGAATTTTCATTGCAAACCTAAACATAAAAATACATAAGTCTTAGTCACTTGGTCAGACAGTACGAATACAAAAAAAAGGGTTTTTCAACAGATTGTTTTCTTCAGAAAAAATCTATCATCACTCCAAGTATGGTTTCGACTTACATTAATCAATTCCATATCACAACCGCCTCGTTCATATGCCACACAAGCTAAATGCGGGTCACGTTTTTCGCAGTATTTACCAACGACTCGACTGTCATAATGAGGATTTTCTCGGAGATATTTTTCTGGATTACTATTCGAATCGATGTAGATCTTAGCTAGAGCATTGTGAACACCTGGATCGTTTGTACCATCGTGAACACGAGTTTCAAGCCAAGGTAGAAGTAATTTCATACGATTTCGTTTTTCGACTTCTTCGACGAGTTCATCGACATTGAAATTTCCTCGAACGGAAAGAATCAATTGTTTGATAATATCTTCACCACAATCGACATCCAATAAACCGCCGACAACGACGGGCAAACGACCTGAATTAACTCGTTGAACATAGATTTCGATATTTTTCATGAGATTATTTCGATATAAATAGAGAACAAGATCGTGAACGAAATTGAATCGATCACAGACAATAATCAATGGCAATTGATCGGTTAATTTCGCTTCTTTTAAGAAGTTCTTCACTCGTTCAGGATCGTAACAATTCGATTCTCGACAAATACGTTCAACTTCTTTGATTTGTCCGGTTTTACAAGCTGCTTGAATATATTTAAAATGCACATCAGGTTCTTGACTAAAGTTAACAATTGAACCAAGAAAATAGAAAAGACCTAAAAAAACAAACGAAATAAATTTCATTTTCAATACAAAACTCATCAGAACTACACTGGATGAAATGTTTCATCATTTCGAAACGATAAGTCTATGCGCACGTATTTGTTCATCATATGAGTTTCGAACATCGATTCAACTCGAATCAAACGATTCAATTAAAGCAAAACCTACGAACCTTCATAACTTTTGAATGATTCGAATAATTCGATGAGTTTTTGTGTGCCTAATTGTTCGTGATATTTCGTTGCTATTTGCACAACAACTTGTAAATTCTGTCGAATATTTGCTTGAAGCATAGCTTTCAAACATTCGACACAATCATCAACCGACAATCGGCCGAAATAATTGACCAACCACTCAGGATTTAGTAAATGTGTATGAACAACAGCTCGTTTAATATCATACAAATCAGTATAATGTTCGAGTGCACGTTGAAGTAGACCAGCTTTTTCACAGAGCGAAGCAATATGAGCTCGATCATAGTGTGTAAACATATTATTTCCTAGGATAGCATCGGCAACTTGCGGTGCTTGCATAAGATTCATTTCGAGAAGACGTGTCTGTAAATGTCCTTGATCTTCGCGATTATTTTTCAATGCTTCAAGTAGAAAAGCTGTACATTGTTGAATTAAATTCGATTCGAGAAAAACATCGACAACTTGAGTTAAATCACACATTGGTTCAGCATCTTGAACGAGTAATTGAGCGAATTGAACGCCCTGTTCAGGATTTATTCGCATGATACTTCGTAATAAATAAATATAATCCGGTTGATAACCAACTTTCTTTGCGTAGAGTACAATCTTTTGATATTGACCTGTTTCAGCAAAACATTGAATCACTTTCATTGGCACATTGGCACGTAAATAAACGGAAAGTGCCAATGTTGGATCCATGGTCTTAACAAGATCACCTAATTGTTCGCTACATTCGAGTTTATCTTCTTTCAACCATTTTTCAATTAATTGTTTTTTGCCTTGCATAACAACTGGTTTACACAATTCAATCGATTCTTCTTTATTTAATTTGCTCGATTCTAAGAGAATACTAAAATATTGAAGTAATGGTGACGGTTGACCAGGTTGAGATGGAACTGTTTGAAATTGTTGAATCGTTTGTTGAGTACGAAGAATACCACGTGGTGCTGTGGCAGCAACTTTAGCTGCTTCACTATAATTACCACTTTGAAATAATTGAGCGAATCGTGCAAGAAACAATTGATCCGCGCCCGGTAAATTACATCGAGCCGACATTTTATATGCTAATTCTGCATTGCCTAATGAATTTTGTATATACGAAACGACATTTTCTTCGTCGACACTAACCGATAGAACTTGTCCTTTACGATTGACAGCAATAATGCCTGATGTTGGCTCGTACGGTGCTGTAACGAACATTGTATCCGCACTAATACGATTCATGTAGATCAATGCTCCACTTTCGATATCGAACATATGAATATAACCGTATTTGGTTACTAAATAGATCACACCGTGTTTCGATGATGTTTGCATAGCAACAGGAAAATCGTTGGGTGCTTCAGCTGGAAATTGAACATCGATGGCTTTCTTTTGAAATGGTTGATTTTCTGGTGCCGGCGTGCCGACTTCGATGATGTGAAGTTTACCTCCTTGAGGTCCTCGAACACCGAATGAGAATAAAGTCGATGGTTTTTTGTTTCCATCGAGTTTGAATTGAGTAAATGCCGCTGCATGTCCTTCGATTGGTTGCGAAACTTTTCGTTCAACCGAATACAATTGCATACGGCCAACAACTCGACTATCTTGTGCGAGAATGCCTAAACGAAAAACAAATCGCGGATATTGAGTTAATGATTTCCTTTGGGAAATAAACGGAAAAGTTTTCTTCAAAACTTACCAATAACAAGTAACCATTGTAATGATTCATCCGTTCGATAATTAATAATTTGACAACCTTGTAAAGTTTGATGACGATCGAACATTTTTACCGGCTGACTTTCGCCTTCGGTTGACCAATGATAAACCGATGTTTCAGTTACAATACCAATGGTATTCACACTAATCCATTTCCAGAAAATACAATCTTCAGTCATATTATAAGTTTTCATCCGACTACGTAATTCAATATTGAATATTTGCAAAGTTTTGCCAGCTAAAATGAAACTCTCATGGTTTCGTTTTTTTTTTCTTTGAATTTCGATTTATCCGTACCTTTCAATGCAATGACTTTAGTAGTTGGATTCATAATAGCTGAATCGGCGGTAATCGGTCTTTTGATTGGATTATTTGGATCAGCCATATCGATGATAATTACAAAAGCGGTATCATTAACCTTTTCTCGTACGCAAATAAACTTGTCTGATTCCATGGTAAGTGAACTAAATCCGATATTAGTCACATTAATACCAACATTTTGTAACTAAAAAACAAAAGTTTGAATTCCAAGGCTAAATGTATTTTGAATTTACTTGTAAGTGTTCTTGGAATTTAATTGGTAATTGTCCGGCCATTTTTAAAATATTCTATCAATGAAGATCTGTAACGAGAAGAAAAAAGTCATGATTTCAAATATTCGATAGTTTGCAGCTTGTTTATCGCTTTATCTTTACGATCTAAACATGCTCTTGCTCATTCCTATGATTGAGTACAAAAAAATCAAGACAAAGGACGAAGAATAATGCAAACATCACGACCAAGAGAGAAAAAAACACGCAGACAACGAACGTGGGTGGATGCTAGAGAAGAAGAAATAAATAAAAAAAATCAGATAGACGCTGATTGTGTATTCGACAAATGACTCATTGAACGAAACGACTACTACGTATTTATTCTTCTTTTTCTCTTTCTTTTGCTTGCCTCTAGTGGTAAATATACATACACGTCGAATGGCGATTGATTCGATCAAAGATGAGAAAGAATTTCAAATTCAAAATAGAATTTTTCAAGATCGAACAAGAAAAGATTTCGAATTTTAGTATGAAACGATTTCTTAAGAAGAAAAACAACCGATATTCTCTTCCAAATTTATTTTTTTCATACGATTGAAACACGTTTGAATTGAATTAACCAATCAGAAATAACGCCACGTTGGTCTCTCTCATGGATTTGAGTCGAACAACTAATGATTATTTTTCTCGTTTGATTATAAATTTATTGGGCAAATTTATTTCTCAATGTCTTATTAATGAAGATTGATCTTTGCTATCGTGTATAAATATATATTTTATTTTCGCATTATTTGATAGATGACACTCTTGGTTTGTCAAAAAAGAAACATTTGATACATTTTTGAAGAAATAAAGGTATCATCGAGATTGAAATTATGTTATCATTGTATTAGTAGCTATTCGTTTTTATTGTTTGTCATACGATTACACATCTTACTTAGTGACTTTATCTTTCAAACAAGAGAATATGATAATTTCAATCAATCCAATCCTAGTCAAATGTTGTTCAAAGAATTGAACACGATAATTCGATGTCTAGTGATCTTTTCTAAGATGGCGCCAGTTAGTAATACCGAGGAGAAAATTAAAGAGAGAAAAAAAGAATAAAATGTAAATAAACAACTATCACATTACAAAGAATATCTCAGTCACGTGTCGAAACATGTGTGTGTATAACTGCAAAAAAAAAGCATGTTTATGATTCAATGCATCAGCGAGTTCTTTTAGGAACTGTTTAAATGATTCATAAATGGCAGAAAAAAAGAGAGAATGCAAACAAGAAAAAAAATCTGCACTCTATTCGGAGGAAGATAGACTCGATGTTCTGCTTATTCTTCATAGCCGTTGTCGGCGCGATCTATGAGTCACGCGTAATGGCGCTCATGTACTGGTTGCTCCGTGAAATATTTTTTCTCTCTTTTTTCGTTTAAGAAAAAACGATAATATAAAGTTATAAGGTGCATTCACAGCGTACAGTCTCTTATGAATAGTTGCACTTCTGCGTATCAGATGATAAGTTCATATGTTTGTTTTCTTTTAGATTTAAATTAGCTCATATATATTACGAAAGCAACTCAACTCATCATGTTCAAAGTTTTAGTTTTGAGTATTCTTTGCTTTTCTATTGTTAATGGCAATCTTCGAGATGACATTCAAAATAAAGCAAATGATGCATTAAATCAAGGTGGAAAATTAAAAGTATGAGAGGAAAAACTCATTATTGAAATATACGTGATTTTTTTAATATTAGGATCAAGTTGTTGATGCTGTTAATGACGGTGTTGCCAATGCAAAAGCTGCTACAGCATCAGCTTCGAAAACTATCAATGAAAATGTCGACAATTTAAAAGATAAAGCCGGTAGAAACGAAATCTTTTTGTTGCGAAAACGAAATATGAAATTATTTATTGTTTGTTTTAGCCGATGCTCTTAAAGCTGGTCAACAAGCCGCTCAACAAGCTGCTGGTAGTGCTAAAACTGTTGCCGAAGAAACAGTTGAACAGGCTAGAGGTGCCGGTGAAACAATCCGTAAGAAAGCAAGCGATGCTGCTGACACTGTGTAAGACAACAGAATTAATTTAACCTATTCGTTATTAAAATATTTTCTGTAGATCGAATGCAGCTCAAGACGCCGCTAAAAGCGCAAGACAAGCAGCTGAAAATGCTGCTAATCAAGCAGCACGTAAGTAGACAAACAAAAAGTCACGTGGTTTATTTTTGTTTGTTTAGAACAAGGCGAAAAACTGAAACGTCAAGCTAGTGATGCTGCTGATCGAGTTAAATCAGCTGCTCAAAATGCAAAAACACAAGTTGAAAATCAAGGTGAAACTATTGTTGACAAAGTTTTTCACGTACTCAATGATATCAAGAATTCAGTTTTCGAAACTTTCGGATTTGCATCTAAACATGCAGCTGAATTGACCGATCAAGCTAAAGAAAAATTCGATGAAGTTTCAGGTCGTGCACAAAAAACCGCCCAACAAGCTAAGAAAAAAATTGAAGAAGCTGCTGATTTGTAAATATTTGTCAACAATCAGTTAGTATGTTTTTTTTTGTCGACTGTAGCATTGTATTATCTTGTGTTTTACTGACTTCTTTGTTTCTTCTTTCTCTTCAGTAGTATTCATCTAGAAAAAGTTTTAACCAAGCATGTAAACAAGCATTTTTTTTTGTCATTTCATTCCATTTTCTTTGAAACTCTTAATGGACGTTAGTTGTTATATAGTTAACTATTGACATGCCATAGTGCAGATGAAACACTGTAGAGTATGTGATTACTTTCACCCGGTTTACAGTGAATCGAAAAAAATAAAGTCATTTTGTGCAGAATTGTACTCGTGATTTTTTTGCGAATAAAAAGATTTCTTTTGTTTTTTTTTCAGATTTATTTTATTTCATTTCTTACAAATTCAATTACAATGAAACTATTTAACAAAATATTTTTATTGTTCATAGCTGTATGTTTTCTATCATCAGTCTATGGTAAACATAAAAACGTGAAGAATACTGTTATCGATCAAGCAACACAAATTAAAGATGATGTAGTTAATAAAGTGTCCGATGGAGTCAAAGCTGGAGCTAAAGTTGCAAGTGAAAGTGCTAAAACTGCTGGTTTGTATCAATATAAGAGAATGTATGACATAAAATTATTTATTGTTTCTCATCTTTTAGCTGATGCCACGATCAATGCCGCTAAAGTTAGTCAAGAAGCAGTCATTCAAGCTGCTCACGCTGCACAAGATGCAGCAAATGAAGCGGCCAAATTAGCTAAAGAATTCACTTCGAACAGTGCTAAGAAAACCGAAGAAGCAGCGAAATTAGCACAAGAATATGCAACCACAGGTGCTCAAAAAACGCAGAAAGCAGCAGCTGAAGCAACAAAATTGGCAAAAGAATATGCTGCATCTGCAGCTCAGAAAACACAAGAAGCCGCTACACATGCTCGTAAAGCTGCTGAAGAATTTGCCTCAGCCAGTGCACATAAGACACAAGAAGCCGCAAAATTAGCGCAAGAATATGCCACAACAGGTGCACAAAAGACCCAAGAAGCTGCTGCAGAAGCGACACGATTAGCCAAAGAATATGCTGCAGCTGGTGCCCAAAAGACACAAGAAGCTGCTGCGTATGCTGCTGAAGTCGCTAGTGGAACATTGAATACAGTCAAAGATACACTTGTTGCTGCAGCTCATACTAGTCAAGATGCTGCAGCCGAAGCCGCACGTTTAGCTAAAGAATTCGCCGCAAATAGTGCACAAAAGACACAAGAAGCAGCCAAATTAGCACAAGAATATGCAACCACAGGGGCTCAAAAAACCCAGGAAGCAGCAGCTGAAGCAACAAGATTAGCAAAAGAATATGCCACATCTGCAGCTCAAAAGACTCAAGAAGCTGCTACTCATGCTCGTAAAGCTGCTGAAGAATTTGCCACAGCTAGTGCACATATGACGCAAGAAGCAGCAAAATTAGCTCAAGAATATGCAACGACAGGTGCACAAAAGACCCAAGAAGCTGCTACAGAAGCCACACGATTAGCTAAAGAATATGCTGCAATTGGTGCTCAAAAGACACAAGAAGCAGCTACTTATGCTGCTCATGTTGCTCAAGATGCTTATGAATATGTAAGTAAATAGAAGAAAATAACATGTAATCTTATTCGATGTATTAAAGGTTGCTCCTATTGCTGCTGAAACATTACATACAGTTAAAGATACACTTGTTGCTGCAGCTCATACTAGTCAAGATGCTGCAGCCGAAGCCGCACGTTTAGCTAAAGAATTCGCCGCAAATAGTGCACAAAAGACACAAGAAGCAGCCAAATTAGCACAAGAATATGCAACCACAGGTGCTCAAAAAACACAGGAAGCAGCAGCTGAAGCAACAAAATTGGCAAAGGAATATGCTGCATCTGCAGCTCAGAAAACACAAGAAGCCGCTACTCATGCTCGTAAAGCTGCTGAAGAATTTGCTACAGCCAGTGCACATAAAACACAAGAAGCTGCAAAACTAGCGCAAGAATATGCAACGACAGGTGCACAAAAGACCCAAGAAGCTGCTGCAGAAGCGACACGATTAGCCAAAGAATATGCTGCAGCTGGTGCCCAAAAGACACAAGAAGCTGCTACGTATGCTGCTCAAATTGCTAAGGAAGCTTATGATTACGTATGTCGACAGAAGACGATAGCATATAAAATATTTCGATCGTTTATAGATTGCTCCCGTTGCTACTGAAACATTCAATGTTGTTAAAGAGAAAGTTGCTGATGCTGCTCACACCGGTCAAGAAGCAGCTACCGAAGCTGCACGATTAGCTAAGGAATATGCTGCTGCCGGCGCACAAAAAACACAAGAAGTCTACAATGAATATGTAAGTGAAATCGAAATTTCAATTTTAATTATATGAAGCTTTTTATGAAATATTACAGGTCGCTCCTGTTGCCACTGAAACATTGAACGTTGTCAAAGAAAAAGTTTCCATTGCCGCCCAAACTAGCCAAGAAGCAGCTACTGAAGCAGCTAGATTGGCCAAAGAATATGCGGCTGCTGGCGCTCAAAAGACTCAAGAAGTTTACAACGACATTGTTGTTCCAAATGCTGCTGCTGGTAAATTATAAATCATGATTCATTTTTCAATCAATAAATATCTATTTTTAAGGGGCTGAAATGCTTAAAGAAAAAGCTGCCGAAGCTCTTGTTGCCGGATCTGAATATGCTGAAATTCTTAAAGAAAAAGCTGCTGAAGCTGCCGAAGTTGGTAATGAATATTTAGCTGAAGGTGCTGAAAAAGTTAAAGAACTTGCCATGTATGTTCTCTTTTGTCATATCGATATATGAATTGAAAAAAAAATTTGTATTTTTCATATTTAGTGAATATGCTGAAGAAGCAAAGAAACAAAGTAAAGTATTTCAAGAAGTAGCAAAAGAAAAAATCGGAGAAGTCGCTGAAGAAACACTCAAAAGTATGTTGTATTAGTGAGACAAACAAATCGAATTGTAATTTGATTCTATAATCAGGTGCAAAAGAATTTGCTACTGAAACTTTGAAAGCAACCGGCGAGATCTTAAAAGAAAAAGTACCAGAAGCTATTGAAGGTTTGTCGATAAAATCGATTAAAACAAGAGTAAATAATAATGATTTGATTGTTTTTTTTTGCGTTCAGTTGGAAAAGAATTCGCTGCCAAAGCTGTCGAAGTCGGTCAAGAGTACGGCAAAGAAGCACTCGAAGCTGGCAAAGAAAAGGCCGAAGAACTTCTTCGTGATGTTAAAAAGAAATTAGAATTATAAAATCAAAGTCGGATGATTTCTTTTTCTTATTTGAATATTTCAAGGAAAAGTGAACGATAAACTTCTCATATAACCATGTACATATGTGCAATGCGCAGTTTTATGTTCCATGTTGTTCTTTCATTTTTATTCAAGCGTTTGTATTTATTGTGTTCAGTCAAATTTTTCTTCTTGTCGAAAACGAAGAGTCGTTTCTTTCTTTTTTTTTGTCGTTTAATAACATAGAATATATATGTACACATGCCGAACGGTATTTCTATAACAAGACTCTTTCTCTTCTTTTAAAAATATTCTCGAAGGTTCTCAAACGAACAAAAGGTTTGATGTCACTACTATCGATGATTTACCTGATCGCGTCAGCCTCTCATTGGCTTATTTTATCCCACTTTTCTTTTTCAAACAAGTGGCATAGACAGACCTCCTTCTTGTTCTCATTTAAAAGCTGAAACACTTTCATTTGTTAACCGATTTATTTTAACGAGAAATAATGAAATTTTTTTATTCATTCACGGCAGTTCTCTGTATTTTATTCGTTACGACGATTAGTGGTCATACACTAGGAACAATTACAGTCGATTCACTTACATTCGATAAAGTTCTTCGAAATTTTGACGTTGTTTTAGCAAAATTCGACGATAAATTTCGTATGTTGATTCAATTGCTCGAAAAAACAAAATCCATTGAATTTTTATTCGTTGTTGTTGTTTAGCTTATGGCGAAAAACAAGATGCTTTTAAAAAATTTGCAGAAAATGTTGCTAATACAAAGAATTTAGTTATTGCAGAAATTCCAATTACTGATTACGGTGAAAAAGAAAACGAACAATTAGCTAAAGACTACGGAGTTTCGAAACCTGATTTTCCAGCTTATAAATTATTTATCAAAGGAAAATCGAAACCAATCGATTATACTGGTGATAAAACCGAAGATGATCTCAAACGTTTTCTTTCGCAACATACTGGTAAAATAATAAAACTCGATTTGTCGAAAACAAAAAGAGTATAATTTAATTGTATGACAGATCTTTGGTTTGGTCTACCGGGTACAGTTGAATCATTAGATCGTTTGGCTCGAGAATTCTTCGATGCCTCGTCAGCTAACGATGAACAAAACCAAAAAACATTACTTGAAAAAGCACGAGAACAAGTCAAAGCTCTAGTCGATGCAAAAGAACAAAAAAGGTAGATAAAGAAAAAGTCTTTTTTTTATTCTAATTTCGAGACATTGAATTCGATTTCAGTGGAGAATCATACGTTAAAATCATGGAAGCAGTTGTCAAACAAGGTGCTGAATTTCTTAAACGTGAAGGACGACGTGTCCAAAATCTACTCAAAGGAAAAGTAAAATTGACTTTAAACGAGAAATTTTCTTAAATCCAAATCGTCCTGTTTGTTTTTAGATAACCAATGAGAAAAAACAAGAATTACAATATCGATCGAATATTCTTCTTTCATTCCGATCTGTCAAAGAAGCTGCTACTGGCAACAGTGAACTTTAAAACATTCCGGATCAACCTGATTTAACTGATAGACTTGACTATTGTAGAAACTTAGCTTTTAGTTGAATTTTGTTTTGTTGTGTCTTTCATAACGGATAAAAAAACGGGAGAGTGCGTCTGTGTATGCGGTTTCGAGGAATTTTAAAAATCAAAAAAAAAGATATATTTGTTTGATTGCATTCCTCTTTTCGTTTTAATGTAGTGATATTTTAACATTTGGTTTTGAATCATTGTGCTTTAGTTGTTTGTCGTTTTTTTTTGTTCATGCAATATATTTCACAGATATTTAAAAGAAAACAAGCGGTTTTTTTTTGTTTTGTTGAATTAAAATGATACTCGATGAAAAGATGATATATATAATCAAAGTTGCATGTCGAATACAGTTTTAGATAATGCCATTATCGTTTGATTGGCCTTTTCCGGTAAAACCAAATCTAGGTTATAAAGCATTATCAACAGTGACCATTTGTCTCGTTGGATCAGTGAGCAGATTATGGATGAGTAAGCGAGGAATTATTGATGGAGATTATGAAAGGCAAAGAATTTGATTTGTATTTGTAGAATATCTTACATCAGTTCGAATAGAGAATGGTAGGAACGAACTTATGTTAATTTTTAAGAGAGATTCGAGTTTTTTTTTGTTTTATAAAAAAGGTGATATTCTACAGAATGCTGTTAAAAATCGAGAACCCAATCGACCAATGATTACAACAGCTAATCATCATTCATGTAAGATACTTTTGTTTTCTTTGACACGATCTAGTTTATTAATTTGAATAAAATAGGTTTGGATGAACCGTTGCTATTCGGTATGCTGAATATTAGTTTGGTTTATGTTTATAAAATTGTTTTGTCTGAGAATAGGAGCACTTTTGCCATATCGTGCGTTTTTGAATCGTAAAAAAATGCGTTGGTCACTGGGTGCCGATGATATTGTTTTTACTCAACGAAAACATCAGATTTTCTTCAGTTTGGGTAAAACTATTCCAATCAAACGTGGTGATGGCATTTATCAACGATCCATGGATTTTACCATTGATCAATTGAATCAAGGCGATTGGATACATATTTTTCCTGAAGGTAATCAAACTCGTATTCGTACAATCAAGATTGAATATTGATCAATTTTTTTATATTCAGGAAAAATAAATATGACGAAGGAGTTGATGAGACTTAAATGGGGTAAAATTGTATATTTGTTTTAAAAGATAAATCAACATTTTCATGAAATTGAACTGTAGGTGTTGGTCGACTAATTGCTGAATCCAATGTATGTCCTTTAGTAATTCCATTCTATCATCTAGGTATAATAAGAGATGTTATCTTTGACTGACGATATGTTTATAATTCCATAGGAATGGATTCTGTACTACCGAACGTCGAACCATATAAACCACAAACGGGTCAAAAAGTTAGCATTTATGTTGGCGAACCTCTTATCTTAGACGGTATTGTCGGACAAATGAAAAAGGAAAATCGATCTTTAGTATAAATTCAATAGATTTCTCTATTCGATAGTTTTGATTTCGAATATATATTTTTAGGATGAAATTCGTAAAGTAACCACCGATTTAATACAAGACGAATTCGCTAAATTGAAACCTAAATGTGAAGAATTACATCGACAACATTTAGCAGATACAGATACGTCATCGAAAACTTAATCACTCCAAAAGATATCCTTAGTTTTTTTTCCGAATATTCTATTTTTTCGATATTGTATGAATGATGTTTACGCTCTCATCAAAAAGAAAACAGTAGAAATGTCTAGTTATTTTTTTAGGATAAATATAATGAGATTGTTTGTCTGTTGTTTTTTTTTGTATTAGAAATGTTAGTCTGTATTTTCAGCTCTATAACTCGGTCGTTGAGTAACTCGTCTGTGTAGAGGCGTTCGATATGTTGGTAAAGTGGCTGGTGTATGGAGAGGTGTACGATAGGTACGCATAGTATGAACTGATGGTAATGTTGGTGGTGGTGTTGGCAATGGATTTCGACCACTTTCGTAACCATTGCCGATTTCCCATTGTTGAAAATCATTCCATGATGTTAATTTCGGACAGAAACGTTTTCCTAGGATAGTACATTTTTCTTCATAACCTTTACGAGCTTCACGTTTTTGTTCTTCACATTTTGTTTTGCCTGGATGAAGAAACGAACGACGAGAATGATAGAGAAATTCTAATGCTTCGTTTGATTCAACTAAAAGAAAAAATATAATTCCAACTAATAATAATACGTAATTAGTTAATAAATTACTTTGATATTCATTTGAATCTATTGTTTTCACATTATTAAACGTTATACAAACAAGAAGAAGAACAATAATTATCCACTAGGAATAGTCGAAAAAAAAGCCATCATAACATTCTACAGACAATGTATGCACATACCTTCATAATCTTAGATATTTCAACAAATGGAAGTCAAAACATCCTCATGTGTCTTCCGATTATAGTGCATCAACACATCATCGTAGAATATAGATATCAACGAATCTCCTACACGTATCGCATGTTTTTGTCTGTTTCAAAGTTTTCTTTTTGACATTGATAAATGATGTCTTAATCTTTTTTCGTACGAACATGTTAAATTTCTTTCAACCTATGTTTGTAGATAGCAAATTTTGAAATACAAATATTATGTTATTATTTTAACTGGAGTCATTCAGTTTGATAGACTTTATCAGTTAAGTTACACGACGTGTAAATCTTAGTGTATTCTGATCACGTACTTTTACAAGTTCTATTATAAAAAAAGAGAAAAGGACCAAAGTTTCGTGCTTTATCTATGGGCACATCACTGATAAATATTTTCATTTGCTACGCGAAATATTTAGATGCACTTAGCAAACATATAAGAAGGGACATAGGTAACCCTCAACAACAACTGTAGAGACGATGGAAGATAGAAATGCTACGAACTATCATGAATATCGTGAATCGTCACCAACAGTACAAAATTGGATCAGAAGCAAAATTAAAAATCCAAATGAAGGCATTAGAAATTATTTTCTTTCATTTTTTCCATTTATAACTTGGATCACTCGATATAATCGTATTTGGCTTGTGGGTGATTTAGTTGCTGGTCTAACTGTTGGTGCTATAGTCATTCCACAAGGTATGGCTTATGCTAAGTTAGCTGGTTTAGAACCACAATTCGGTTTATACAGTTCGTTTGTTGGTGTTATGATCTATTGGTTTTTTGCAACCAGTAAAGTAAATATGCCAATTTCTATGTTTGAATTATCTATTTTTCTTGTTGATAAATAGGATATAACTATTGGACCTGTTGCTGTTCTATCAGTATTAACAGGAGAGGTTGTCAGTAGTTTACTTAAAACTTATCCGCATTATGAACCTCATGTAGTTGCTTCTGCTGTTGCTCTTGTAACTGGTTCGATTGTTTGTTTACTCGGTATACTTCGTCTGGGTTTTATCGTTGATTTCATTCCCATTCCAGCACTAGCAGCATTTATGACTGGTTCAGCATTAAATATTGCTATGGGACAAATTCCAACAATGATGGGCAATGGTGGATCATTCGATACCAAAGCAGCTACTTATCTTGTATTTATTAATTTCTGGAAATATATTAAATATTGTAATCTAAATGCTGTACTCGGTTTATCAGCTTTAATTCTTCTTTATTCCATCAAATTTACTTGTAATTATCTTGCTAAACGGTATCCACAACGTGAAAAAATCTTTTTCTTTATAAATACACTTCGTACTGCATTTGTTATTCTTCTTTATTTATTCATTTCGTGGTTAATTAATCATAATAGTGTTACTCCTCGAACTGCTATTCTCGGTAATATTACACGAGGTTTTCATAATATAACTGTACCCTATATTGATCGAAATATTTTCAATGGAATAGCACCTTATATACCATCGGTTGTCATTGTTATTTTGATTGAACATATTGCAATAGCAAAATCATTCGGTCGAATTAATAATTATGTTATTAATCCTAATCAAGAAATGATTGCCGTTGGTATTACGAATATTTTCGGACCATTTTTTGGTGGTTATCCTGCAACGGGTTCATTTTCTCGTACATCAATTAAATCAAAAGCTGGTGTTCGTACACCTTTAGCTGGTGTTTACAGTGGCATTGTCATTATTCTTGCAATTTATCTGTTAACGCCGATGTTCCACTGGATTTCTCAAGCGAGTCTAGCTGCTGTTATTGTTCATGCTGTTCTTGATTTAGTCATCAGCTGGAATACATTAAAACAATTTTGGAACGTCAATCCACTCGAATTCTTTATTTTCTGGGTTGGTGTACTCGTAACCTTATTTTTAAATATTGAAGATGGAATTTATGTTACCGTTCTAACATCCTGCGCTCTTCTACTCTATCGTATTGCTAAAGCTCAGGGGCAATTCGTTGGTCGTGTACAAATTCAACAAGTGACTGTCGATTCCAACAATGAAACTTGTTCACGAACACGAAATCTTTATATTCCACTCGATCGTTCGGATGGAACCAATCCTATGGTCACTCCTATGTCGCCTGGCGATGGAATTTTTATTTATCGTATTCATGAAAGTTTTCTCTATCCAAATGCAGCTCATTATACCGACACAATGGTCACGCAAATATTTCGTGAAACTAAAACTGGCAAAGTTCAAACAAACATTCGTCCTGGTGATCGACCATGGAATGCAGTAGCAACTCAAGAAGATAATGATGTCCGTCCTCGATTACATGCACTCATTCTTGATTTTACTGGCGTACCACATATTGATATAACAGGCGTACAAACACTTCTCGATGTTCGAAAACAATTAGATATCTATGCTGATTGGCAAGTCAATTGGCATTTTGTTGGATTATCGAATCCATGGATGAAACGTGCACTTATATCAGCTGGCTTTGGCTCGTCTGAACATGGTCACACAGTTTTCTCTGTTGCTCATGTTTCTGATACTTGTAACAATTATGAAAATGCTCAATTAGATGTTCCATCGGCAAGTTCAATATTAGTACCTATACTCGATATTGATCGACCATTTTTTCATACGGATCTTGATGAAGCCTATCAAGCAGCTGTTATTTCCCTTTTCCGTCGTACTCAAGCATTGGATTCATCTGAATTAACTATATAACACTAAAATTGAGATTTTTAGTTTTTGTTTTCTAAATGACATCGAACCCAAGAGTCATTGTGCGTATTTTTTATTTCCTATCTGAAAAAAGTCAATAAACAAACAAGTTTCTTCTTTCTCATCGGGTTTGTATACAAAAAAAAACGAGAGAGACAATGAACAATCATAAACGAACGAAACAATAAAGATGTTTATAAAAAAAATGAGTTTCCATCAGATTATTTCGTTTATGTTTCCATCGCATGATGATCGTTTTCCGTACCTTCGACATTTGATTTATGACCATTTTGATGATGTTTTTGTTCAGCTGAATTCGGCATTTGACCTGCTTGTAATAGAGCTTTTAATCTATCGACTTCTTCTATTGATTTCGCTTCTAAGATCGCTTTCTATAAGAAAAAAAAAGCAACAATTTTTTTGTAATTATTTTGCTTCTCAAGATTAAATGTCAAATACTTTGATCGCATCTATTTCTTGTTTTGTCATTCGAGGTGCATGTTGTTGCTGTTGTTGTTTAGCCAATTCTCCGCCAGGTACGAATGTATTTGCACCTTTTTGTTTCTTTTTGGCTTTTTCACCTGATTTCGATTTGTAAAGTTTACGAGCTGCGTCACGTTCCTATTAAATTCCAAACCAGACTCTATTTGCGTCATCTCACAATCAAGTACGACTAACCTTTTGTGTTACACGATTACAATCAAGAGTTCGTAAATGTGGTAACATATGAATCACATATAAACGATATTCCTTTTTCATAGCGATCGGATTTCGTGCAAAACTAAATAACAAATTCGAATTGTCGACATATTATTTTCTTTAATCTTTATCAACAATTGTAGTATTACTTAACATGAGCCAGTTTTGTTAGCGTTGCAAGTGGATCAATGTCCGTTAATTCTTGCAACGCATTGTTATTAAGCATCAATGTATCCAAATTTGGAATGTACTCTTGAAGATTTTCTGCAATACGTCTATTGGACAGATAAATAAATATGAATTCTTTTTTTTTCATGTGAATTCTCTTACGCTATATGATTATTAGCAAAGTAAAGTGTTTTTATTTTAGGTAAAAATGGAAATCCATCGAGTTTACGTATATCGTTATTAGTAAAATCGATGGTATCGAATTGATTTAATGTTGCGCCTAAACTTTCAACAACTGGAATTTTTAAATCTAGAAAAAAAAACGAATTGATTAAATATTTGAGATCTTATTTTTATCGATCCGTACCTCGTAAACTCAATTCATATTGTCCAACGGGATTAAGAAACTGTGGAGCTGCTTCAATAATTTCAGGAAGAAGACGACCCATAATACTTTCTTTTCAATAAAACAAATAATCAATCTAAAAAACACTGAAAACTGAAAACAAAACAGTTCTTTCTCAATTTCCTATCAACACAAAAAAAAGCTAATATGTTCTTTCCAATGGCGTTGTTATCGGATAGCCTTTTGCAATTAACATCTAAAACAAAACATAAAATTACAACACACTCAATTCGAAACATAATTCAGCTTCGTACTCGTTTAGCTAAATGTTGTAAATGTTCATCTCCTGTTGCATGGCCATGCTCTTGAATTTCCTTAGCAAATCGATCGATTCTTGCTCGTGCATGTTTACAATATAAAAACGTCATTTCTGTTTCGTGATCCGCATTTTTCAAACCAATTGAATAGGCTCTCGATGCTCGACCTAACATGGCTGTCATTGCATAGATTTCAATCGCAATTTCAGAGAGACGTCGAAGATATAACTGATTATCCATGATATCTCGGCCTGATTTCATCAATGTTTCTTTAGTCACATTTCGTAAGACAAATATCGCGTATTCAAGATCTTTCGCCGGTAGGCCGAGCGATGGATGAACCTGAAACAATTGAAAGCATGTTTTCTTCTTGAATTGAAAAGATAGAGAAATACTTTTTCCCAGAGATCATGTTTGAATGTAAAAGGAGCACGCATAGTTTGTGCTTTCGATGTCCAATCGGTGAATAAATGTCGTAGTTTTGTGCCTGGAAATTGAATTGGATTACGGATTTTTCGTACGAAATCATGAACAGCCGTGCTAACACTCATCACACCTTCCCAAGCAGTTAGCAAACGTAAAACATCATTGGGCACGTCGAACATCGACCAAGGACGGATATCTCGAAGATATTGTTCAATTGGATGACCGATTTCAATGCCTTCGACACCGAAAATCTCGAGACAATCATTTGCTACACGATATAAACGATCGGTCGCAAAGATTTTCCCTATGGCCGATTCAATCGATACAACAGGCATCGAAAATGAATCGAGTATTCCACTTGTTAGATACGTCATTGATTCCATCGTATAAGTATCGATTTCCATATGAAATAAACGTTTTTGTATCAAACCTTGATCCATTAATTTACGCTGAAATGATTCACGTTGAATAGCACGTTCAGAGGCCAATTGAAGCAACCGTTTGGCCACGCCCGTACACATGCCTAAAAACAGAATATTTCGTCTCATATCCAAAACAAAGACAAGAATTTCAATCGAACCTGAAAGAGTCGTTCGAACATAACCATGAAGATTTCTCAGAACATTCAATCCTTCGCCGAGCTGTCCGATGAGATGCTGTGGTGCGTTGACTTTAACATCTTTGAATTCGACATGAACTAAACCAAGACCACGTAGGCCAAGTGTCGATACTGGCGGTGAGATGATCACACCGGGTGTATCACGATGAACGAGAAAAAATGAAAATCGATCATCGTAATCATTCGATGAAAAACGTTCTTTCGTTTTACAATAGACAAGAAATACATCGGCATTTTGTCCGTTTGTTACCCACATTTTCTTTCCATTGATCGTATAACTATTCGGATCTGTTTCGCTCGCAGTTGCCGTCGTTTGAACGTTGGTTATATCACTACCGCAATGAGCTTCGGTTATACAAGCTGTTGCTTTTATATTTCCTTTAGCCATTTCAGGTAGATAGTATCGCTGTTGATCATCAGTACCGTAGACAAGTAAACCTAATTGAAATCAGACTTTATCTTGCCACTCGAAATTAATCTCTTACTTCTAACACCGTATTCGCTATGTGCTAATAATTGAGTTGTTATCGTTGGACTAACAGCTAGTTCTTCGAACATACGTACAGTTAATTGACTGTTTAAACTCAAACCACCTCAAAATATAACAAATTCAATGATTGATTTTTCGTTCTTTCGTTTTTATTTACCGAATTCTTCTGGTATACTCAATCCGTATAATTTCAATTTCGCCATTTCTTTGTAAATATCTTTATCTACTTGATTTTCTCGTTCGATTTTCTTTCGATCGATTGAATCGGTAAATTTCTTCATACGTTCACATAATGAATTCATATGTGTCGATTCTGATTTTGTTAATAATTCAGGATAAGTTAAAATATCTCGATCGAATTCACCATTGAACACGACAGTCATATACTGTGGATTGGTTGAATCGACAGTTAGACGTTCTTTTCGACGTAGAACATCGAGTTCATTTTTGTATTCATATTCTAAGCCTTCTTCTTCGGGACGCGGACGATCTTGATGAGTAACACTCGATTCACTTGCCGTTGGACGAGCTTTTTCAACAGCATCTTGACTTGTTTTTGGTTTAGTATTATTCGATCTATATGAAAAAAAAATGAAAAATGAAATTTATTTTTAAACAAAAAACAATTTTACAAGCATCGTTTTATATACGATCCACGAATCCAAGATGAAATTCTTAATGTTTGCATTTTGCTTTATTTTCTAATTCATCTAGAATAATTGAAAACAAAAACAATGTTCATCTATTCAATCGATTCGGGCGTGACTAAGATCTGAAAAACTCGGCCATTATTTCTGACAACTGTTAAATTCAATGTTTCGTCTTGTTGAACATGTTTAACAAGATCTGCACTTGTTTCAATATCCTTTCCATTGACTTGAATGACAATATCTCCCGGTTGAAGACCAGCTCGTTGGGCTGTTGAATTCGTCGTCACTCCGGCTATGTAAACGCCTCGATTGATCGAGAACACAATCGACATACGAGCACGCATTTCATCGACAATTTCAGGTGTCAAGGAAAACATTTTCACACCTAAATAACGTTTTTGTTTTGCTTTGTTTGGTTTAATTGATGTTGTTGTTTGTTTCGACATTTTCTTTTGTACATCAGTTAAAAACAATTTCGCATAATTAATCGGCAATGAAAACGAAATTCCTGGTATCGCCTTCATGGTATTTATTCCAATAACTTCACCATCAAGATTAACAAGTGGTCCACCACTATTACCGCCCGTAATCATACAATCGGTTTGAATATAATTTATATTTCGACCATAGAGACCAAGTTCACTACTTGTTCGGCCAACATTCGAAACAATACCAGCTGTGACTGTATTCGATAACGACAGTGGACTACCGACAGCAATACAATGTTCACCAGCACGGATTCTTTCTGAATCACCAAGACTTAGGTAAGGTAATTTCTGTTGATTCGACTCGATTTGAACAACAGCTAAATCAGCAACCATATCAACTGAAAAACAACAACTCGTATTGACTTTTCATTGAAACAAAATAGGCAACTCTTTTTACCATCCTGTACAGTTCCAGTGAATCGTTGTCCGTCAGCTAGTTTAATTCGAACGTTTTTTCGATTTCTTACCACATGTGCATTGGTTAAGATCAATCCATTTTCATTGATAATAAAACCTGAACCATTGGTTGTTCCATAGGAAGAAGTAAATTGTCCAAAATGCGAAACCGGTCCGAGATCAACTTCGATATGTACAACAGCCGGTGCCACATGTTCAACAACATCAGCGATGAAGTTGTATTGTTTTGAATAGGGAACTTTTTCTACTAATGGTTTATGTGTGTCGACAATTAATGGTCCTTTAGGTGTACTTGCAGCATACAAACGAAAACGTTTGTAAATTTCGTAGAAACTAAGAGAACTGGTTGTTAGAAGAAGAGCATAAGGAATTGATGAATAAGTTCGATTGGAATCTTGTTGATTTCGTGTTGAGATTAATGGTAAATAAAACGATGAATATTTTTGACGTGTTAAAAGTATTCTGATCAAACGAGACATATTCTACTTGCAGAAATTTCTAAAGAAAGAGACGAGAAAATCAATTTCGTATTGTTTAAACCAGCCAACCAATTAGATCACTAAAGCAATTACATATGATTTTCATTGGTTAATGAATTGATCAATGGAAAAAGCATATGCATAATAATAATAATAATTCTCTTACTGTGACAAAACTTAACGATAAATATGAATCAAATTTCATGTTTATCGAAAATCAATTTGATTCAAACGACATTCAGTCGCTCATTGTATTTAACATCGATTAACTATGGTCAACCAACGAAAGCAAAGAAGAAAGTCGATCCAATGTCGGATAAAATTCGTGAAGATCGAAAACGTCGACGTTTTGAAAAAGCCATTGATAAATTAGAAAAATTCAAACTTCAACTTAAACCAATTCATGAATATGAATCCGAACGACGAATTGCAAAAGAACTTGAGTACGACAAACCCTTTGACTTTTCAATTAAAAAAACTTTGCTCCTATTAAATCTAGCGTTCGAAAACGTCCGCCTGTTGAACACACATCCGACGAAACAACTCGACGTTTGATGTTAAATCGAGATTGGGCTAAACTTAAACATAAACAACATCGTCAAGAAATAACTTCCCTCTCCCGTGCCCTACAATCACAAGAGAATGCTCTCGAACAACTCAAACTCGAAAGTGAAGATCTCCATGAAAAAGCTATTCAAGTAAAAATCGAATCTATTCGTGTTCGTATGCATCTTCTTGTTCTTTAAGGTCGATGAGAAATTAATTCCATTTGTTCGTCGTGGACCACTTTATAGTCCACCGAATCCTAATTATGACGCGCCCGATGGAGATTATTTCGATACAACGAATTATTTTAGTAAAGGTTTCGGAGTGAATTTCATGGAACACATGAAAACAATGGAACGACAAAAATGGACCGAAATTCGAGCTGAACGACGAGCGAAAAAAGAAGAAAAAGCAGCCGAGAAATAGAGAATATGCATGCTTGTTATTGTTGTTTTTCATATTAGGATTTATTAAAACGAATAAAAACAAACAAACTAAACTCTAAACATTGTTTCTTTCTCTTTAAGATAAATTAAAATTAGAAAGAAAATTAAAAAAAAGAACATGACACTGACTGGAATGGATAGTATTTCGAAAGGAAAAATCTCGGATAGAACACAACGTCTTCAATCTGTCGGAAGTAAAGTTCATCGAGGTTAGTGCAAATCAATTGTTTGCATCAGGCTTTTCGACATTTTCTTTTTATCATTGATATTTAGTGATAAAAATCAAGGTATATAACTTGTTGAATATCGCTTTGCTCTCTTTTTCTATCTGAATTTCTGGAATTAGCATGAAGATTGTTTGAATCTCTCGTTTTTTGTCTGTTGATGAATTGATTTTGAATTATCGTTTTATGATTCGTAGGATTTACAATCTGTGCAACGGGCACGCCATCGATTCCATCTCGATATTTGACCATTGTCTCGAGTAACAATGAACGACAAGGTTTTCAACAAACAGCTAAACGATTTCAATACGATTCCGTATGTCATTCATTGATTTACATAAAACAATTCTTCTTATGATCGTTTCAATAGAGTTTCACACCTGGTCCTGGCCAATATGAAACTATGCGATCATTAGATCGACAATTAGCAAGAACGTCCGATTCGAAACGAGGCACGGGCAGTTTCGCATCGAAAAGTAAACGAACTGGTTTCATGGAGATCGGATCCAATGTTCCAGCACCGACAAATTACAACATTGCTGGAATATTCGGTCATGAACATCAAGATTTCAATCGATCGAAATATTCGAGTATGTTTCAAAAACCGATTGCTGAACGACCAGTATCACCGAAAGCATATATTCCATCGCCAAATCAATACGATGTGAGTTTCAGAATTCAATGTTTGGATTTGAATTGTTTGTCGTCAGATTGATCATGGATTTAAAACAATAACAAAAGCGAATAATGTAACGGCTCAAGCAGCTTTTAAATCTCATACGAGAAGATTGACGGAAGCTAAAAAACAATTTGCTACACCAGCTCCTGGTTGGTTCAGTTCTCTCGGTTTAATACGAAAAGATGAAATGATTTTATGTGTTGATTTAGGTGCATATGATGTGGATGATTCAATGACACGGTCTCTTGGATCTATGCATCAATCAAGTTTTAAATCAACTTCAAAACGTGAAGCTTTCGATGTTAAAATAGCTGGCAAAGTACTTACTTTTCATAATTGTCAAAACGGTATACATAAAATTGTCTGTTCGTTTGTTTTCTTTTAAGTTACCAGGTCCAGCTGACTATCGACCATTTGAAAAAATAGCCGAAGAACCACATCGACAAATTCTACCGTATGTTTTGTTTGCAACATCCTCAAAAAAGTCAAATTTTTGTTTCCAGACGTCATCACTATTTGACAATATCTGCTCCAGCTATTCCACCTCCTCCCGAAGAGCCACTTCCTGGTCCAGGTGCTTATGAACTTCGTGATTTCAAAGAAGCCGAAAAGAAATTCATGTCATCGGCTGCATTCGTCTCGAGTACAAGTCGATGGACGACCGATACAGTAGCTGCTGCAGAACAACCTGGTCCCGCATCGTATACACCACGTGCACCGTTGAAACAATCGTTTAATTTTAATTTCGAACGAAAATGGATTTCATAATAAACAAAATAATTTTTTTTGAAAAAATTATATTTTATTTTTTTAATAAAAATAATTTGCTCTCACACTTTTTGTAGATATAACAATCATGAATCGAGAACAATTATTAGAATTAATCAAACAAAAAGATGATATGGAAAAAGAACTGGCTGATCTTGGAAATGAATTAAACGAACAAGGCAATGTCGGAATGACGGGTGAACTCGTCGATAAAGAAGGTTATCCAAGAAATGATATTGATCTTTTTCGAGTTCGTCAAATTCGACAACGTGTTATTTGCTTACAAAATGATCATAAAGCATTGATGAAGCAAATTGAAGAAGGTCTCATTCAAGTTCATGAAAATAGTGCAAATAAAACATCGAATTCAAATGAATCAGTTCGAACGAACTCAAACAATGTTCCTTTATCGAATAAAGAGCCATTTCTACGTGTAGATATTGTTAGTGCTCAATCACCGGCTGAAACAGCGGGTCTTCGTGTTGGTGATCTCGTCTGTCGAATTGGAACGATTCGAAAGGATAATTTTCGTACGATGCAAGACGTCGCTGCATTAGTCAATAACAGTGAAAATCATTCGATTACACTATTGCTTCAACGAGGAAGCACAAAGGAACAACAGACAGTAACATTAGTGCCAAAAAAATGGTCAGGAAATGGTTTGTTAGGTTGTAAATTAACACCGTTAAATTGATTATTTTATTTTAAATAAAGAAAAACAACAAGTTTTTATTTGTATTGTTATTCACGATAAACTTGGTAAAGTACAAAAACTTGATCGAGAATTTTTGTGCGTCATAAGTGTTTTGAAAAATGATATCTTCTATTTTCAATTATTTGACTCAATTATCATTAGTAAATAGATTGGAGTATATAAAACAAAAACAGCACGCTTCTTTCCTATTCTAGCGCATTCGAAAGTTTTTTTTAAAGATGTCAGAGAAATGCTTTAATATGACATGGAATGATGAATATCGTCAAATAACTAGAGTACATCTTGGCTTAGCTATTTCAGCAATGATATTTCAACTTTTGTTTTTAATACAAGTCATTTTGAATCGATCCCTTCGTGAATTATCAATGTTCTGGGTTTATAATTATCTATTGACCGATTTTCTTATACTTATTCAAACTTTTATGGAATATATACTTCGAACAACATTACCATACTGTATTTCACATACACTTTTCTACATTCTATGTAATCTCGAAGCATATATTACTTCCTATATGACAGTTCTCGAAGCTTATATTCTCGTTTGTTTAAATTTCACACGATACTATATGATAGTCAAAAATTGCAATATATCTCGTGAACATCCACGTTTACTTATTGGCGTAACTATTTGTCTTTATACATTTTCCATCGCTATATTCGTATTTCAAGTTGAAATATTTCAAATTGTAACATTACACTCTCATCAGCAGAGTCAAAATTGCCATTTTCAATATCATGATATTAAAACTCAAATAGGCAATCTAATTCTTGTTCTTTTAATTCCAACTATTTTAAATCTTTATTTTATGACATTAACAGCAATTCATGTTCGTCAATCACGACGAACTGTTCGCATGCAAGCAAATAAACATGTTCATCTACTCGTGCAATCGTTTATTGTCTATATTCTCTGGTTAGGTCTATGGTCGCCCAATGTCATAGTGACATATGTGTTTTGGAATCGATATCTTGGTGCTATTACACGATTTGGAAATCTAACGAATACTTTATGCGATCCAGTTATATTTATGTTTATCGATCGACGATTTCTAAAAGTTTGGAAGCAAACTTTATATAAAATTGTACGATCATCCAGACGAATACAACCAACAACGACTAGCAATGAACCGAATGTATCGACAGTTGTTGTAAAATGATTACCTATATATTTTTATTTGAATAAAATTTTTCTCTTCTACATCTGCCATCTAGAAAAGTAAATTCATAATGATTGGCTACGCGTACTCTTGCGTGTCGCCTATTTACTATTTTTTGCCTGTTCATTCATTGACGACGTGTTTCATTTTATTTTAGAAGTTATTTGAATTGCAAACAAATACATTTTTACAAAATGTCGAAAACAGCTACAGTTAAAATTGAATATTGTGGAGCATGAGGTTACGATCGCCGGTACGAGGCATTACGTTCAAAAATTTTGCAACGTGTGCCTAATGCTACCGTAACGGGTGAAGTCGGACGTTCAAGTAAAAAGTTTTGACTTGAAACTTTTTTCTAATTAACTTTTGATTTCGTTTAGCTTCATTCGAAGTGACCGTAAACAACAAATTGATTTTTTCAAAATTGAAAAGTCATCGTTTTCCGTCCTTCGATAAAGTTCGTCATTTAAATCCACCAAAAAAAAAACAACAATTTATTTCCATATTAATGATTTTGTTTTTCTAGGTTGCTGAAGAGGTTGATAATGCTGCACAAGGTCGTGAATTTAACGAAGTCACAGACGTGCAAGAGGGTTCATCGTGCACAATTCTATAATCAGCTTATCTAACTTCAATTTTTTGTTGCATTTTATTATATATTTTTCTTGAATATGTTTTTTTTTCTTCAAGTTCATTCATTTGAATCACGAGCAATGCACCTATGATAGTTAAAATCTTAAACCTAACTGATTTTATCTTGATCTTTTCAATTGCTTCGATTTTTATGTATAACTTAATTCAAACATATACTCGTTTATATAATAAATGCAAATAAATACTTTTTCTCTCATTCGATCGAAAAAAAAACAAGTGACTCATGTCGACTTTTAGATAAGGTAGTGAAAATTTGCAACGTAGAAAAAAATTACATCATTAGAGAGTCATACATTCCACGCAATTGATGGCTGGAATAGTTGATATTATGGATGAATATTTGCAACAGAAATTCAATGCAACCGATGAAGAAATGTGTCAACTTGAAGATTTACGACATTTGCGTATGACACGACGTCAAACAACAATGAGTAGTCCTTTTAAATATGGTTCACCGTCGGTTGTTATTGATGATTTTCTCTATCATGGCAATCTTGCTCATGCTTCAAACATGAAACTATTAAAAGAACTCGATATTAAACATATTCTCAATGCATCTGACTGCAAATTAGATGATAAAATCTGCGAAATTTTCAATGTTCTATGGATCAATGTTGACGATGAACTTCATGTAGATATTAAACAATATTTCGATCAAACAAATCAATTTCTCAATGATTGCAAACAGAAAGACGAAAAAGTTCTTGTTAATTGTCAAATGGGAATATCACGTTCATCTTCAGTTGTTCTCGCCTATCTAATGAAGTAAAAAATAGATTTTCATTTTGTTAATCATGAAAAACTTTCATCATGTTAATATATTTTCAGATATCATCACGACTCATTAAGTAAAGCTTATGAATATTTGCTCGAACGACGTCATATTGCCGCACCGAATGCTTCATTTTTTATACAATTAATTCGTTATGAAAACGAACTTCGTGCAACGAAAGAAATCGATGAATCAAAAAACAACGATGATAAACAAAATCCTATTGAACCTATCGAAGTCAAACGAGATCCTGGTACTATTATAAACACTGTCAATGAAGAATGACAAGCTGATTCGTGAATAATTATTCGAGGGTGCTTCTTTTTTTCTTTTCTTTTTGAATAAATATATTTTAAATAAAATACGAGAGGAAGACCAAATAGAAAATAAAGATCACTAAAGAAACGATAGAACAGAATGTTGTTTGGAATGAAAATGAATAACACACAGGATGATAGTTGAATGATATGTGTTGAAATGAGCATGAGATCAAAAAGTATTCAGAATCCGAAAGACAGAGAAAGAAAAACGGGTCTTCACTAACAATGAAACAGTTAACAATAAGCAAACAAATGGTGCAAAAGGAAAAAATAACTAAAAATGTAAAGGATCGATTGTTTTTTTGTTGTTGTTGAGATTTTAAAACAAATGAGTGAAATGTTAAATTGCAGATAAAATACGAATATTACTCGACAAAGACAACATTAAACTAATAGAACTTTTACATTGATTCAGGTAAAATATAAGATATATCGTCCCATGGATGACGATAGAGACCTTGTCGAAGACGTTTTTGATCAAGAAAATGACCTAAAAAAATATTCAAATAGAGAAATAAATGTGATATGAGCGAATACGAACCAATAAATCCAAGACTTCGACCAAGAACGAAAAGGCCATTAAGTGCGCCGTTTTCAACAAATTCTGTTGCTTCCTCAGATGTGAAACAGCCGCAATTACGTAAGAGATCAACCATGGCGACACCGATGCAACCATCGACATTTAAGATTAAATTTGGTTTCTAACGAAAGTAAAAATTCGATTGTTTATCATCAAACAAAGATCGTACCTTGCTAACGGTAATTTTCTCGACTTCAAGTGCATAATCAAGTAATGGTGTTGCTGGAAAATGTTCTTTAGCATAGTTTTTCAAAAGAATAACACGCATATCAGGATTATTTATCTAGAATTTTATTCGATTAAATGAATAAAAATCGATAATAGTTTTACCGATTTAACACGATGTCCAACACCCATGATGAGTTGTCCTTCTTTACGCATTTTATTGACAAAATCAGCTGGATGTAAGCCAGCATCGAATGCTTCACTAAATTGTTTAGCAGCATTATCAAGTGCTCCACCAAAACGATCGCCCTTAATACAACAACAACAACAAAAATGTAATTGCTCAGCATGAACTGTTGCTCGTTTTTCTCTTACGATTGTCAATAAACCAGATGCTAAACACGAGACAAGATCTTTGCCAGCACGTGCACAGACAATTGTATTATGTGCACCACTGACTGCTGGTCCATGATCAGCTGTAACCATCAATGTCATTTCGAGAAATTTAGTTGCATATTTTGGTAAACTGAAAACGTCAACAAGTTCAATGATCATCTTGTCAAAATTCAAACAAACCGTTTTCGAAACCAAAGTAAACTAAGAACACCACCAATGCCCATATCTTCTTTGATAACATCGGTGATGGGCATACCAGCATATAATACTTCCTGTCCACGATCATCGACAATACTTGTCATGAAACTAGCTGGCTTACGAATCAAACCAAGTTCCTACGAACAATTCAACAATCGATTTTTATAATCAACGACGATTTTCTCTGTTTTACTCGAGCCCAATCATAATCCATAGGAACTGATGGCGGTAGAATATCTGGTTTCGGTATTAATTCACCTGATTTTACGAGATTGTCGAAAACAGCACTAGAAAAATACACATATTAAATGATCCGTTGAACATTCTCTCATTCTTTACTGAATAATATCGCCGAGTTCATCGAAACTATTCGGTATGAATGCACCAGCTTCTTTCAAAGCTCGATTTTTGGCAACAGCTGTTTCTCGATCACTGTCAGCATGCGAACCAGCATGACCAAATTGAACCTCCGATGTAAACATCGATGCACATGTGCCAATACACCAAGCAATCAATGGTTTTGTAATACGTTTCGCTTTTATTGCATCACATATATGATATTCTTCAATACCTCCAACCTGATACAAACATTTTTTTTTATAAAAATGAAGAGATTTTTGAGAAACATACTTCACCGAGAAGAACGATTATCTTAGCTTCGGGATCGTTTTCATAACGATAAATATGATCTGTAAATGTTGTACCAGGATAACTTAAATACAAAAGAAAAATAAATAAATAATTCGTTCTTGAAGAAAAAAAACAGAAAGTTTACTTACCGATCTCCACCGATAGCAACGCCTTCGTAAACACCATCGGAATTACGACAGATGATATTATTCAATTCATTTGACATGCCACCTGATCGAGAGACATATGCAACACTAAAATTTAAACATCGAACTTTTTTTTTCTTCGAAAATATTCGCTTAGTTACCTTCCAGGTCGGTAAAGTTTAGACATGAGAATATTGTCCAACATGCCACCGGTATGTCCAATTTTGAAACAACCAGCTTTCAAACCACCGACCTATGTTATAAAAATAGTAACAAAAATATGATTTTCTCTCAAACATACAGTTGCAGGTCCAATAAGAATAACGTTTTGTTTATTTGCAACTTTAATCATACGTCGTGTCAATTGTTCCGGGATACCTTCAGCAATAATTGCAATTGATCGGATCTTTATTGAGAAAGAAAAGAAAAATATTCAAGTTTTTCTTCAATGAAATCGTTTTTACTTGTGGATATTTCAATGTATCCATTGTACTTTCATAGGCTGAACGTAGTGAAGCAAAATTGACTAAAACATCGGCATCAGGATGTTTTTTCATGCAATCAGCCATATTTTTATAACACGGCAAGAGAATTTCTTCGTGACCCCAGTAAAATTTTTGTTTATGATCGCCAGTAAATGGATAGATCATAGCAACAACCGATGGTTGACTTCGACGGCACACATGATCGAAATCGAGCATCCCTTGAACAGCCTAATCAAAAGGAAGAAATAGCGTTTCGATTCGATTTGATTTTGATTTTTTGTTCACTTTTGTTTGCATGCCCCAGACAATAGCTTTTGTTTTATTGGAAAAAAGTGGATGTTCCAAATCGAATTTTTGCGTTGCTTCATTAGTAGTTTTTGCAGTTGTCGAACCTGATGAACTAGCCGATGCTGTTGCTGTTGTTGTCGAACCATCAGTTTTCTAATGAGACAGAAATGAAATTCGAATCAAATGAAAACACATAATGTGCATAAGCAATGTGCCAAACAAAAAATACTCGCGCATACCAATGATGGTTGCCGTTCAAGACTGCTCGAATTACTACCCGCTTTCATTTGTTCACCAGAACTGATTTTACGCTGCTAGACAAACACAAAAAGCACCAGTAACCAAAGCAAATTAATAGGGATAATAGTGAAAAAAACATGCGCTAGATTGTTTATTTTCTATTCGTATTTCTCTTAGTCTCTCACTTTCATTGCAGGAGTACTATGAATCTAAGCAGAAATACACTTTGACATTCACCATACAAAACAACAATAGAAAATCATTCTCATGCTCGATTATTTTCTTACATTGACACTTGTTGGTAATAAGAAATTGGCTGTTGTTAATTCAGTTTGTTCAGGAGGAACAATCGGCCGTTTACCTGAATCAACAAGAACAAAACTTGCAGACAAACAAACAAATAAATCAATTGATTACCAAGTGCCATGCCAACAATAGCAGTCATATGAGTTTCAGGTCCAAAAACATGAATAGTAATGCCCAATGATGCGCCAACTTCACGCATTACACGTAAACCTTCTTGATAATTTGGACCAGCACGTCGAACAAAAATCGATACGTTATGTTCGAGCAAATGACTACGATATTCTCGTAATGCTTTGACAATACCCTAACATACAAAAACTTGTTTCAATACAAACAAACAAAAAATTCAGAAACCTTGAATGTTGCAGCAACATTTGTAAAATTCGCAATACCACCACCGATAATTAAGATTTTTCCATCGGGGTTTTTTTCTTTAATCATCAACGATAATATTGTTTTCGCATATTCATATGTTTGTTGTTCGCTTGGTGCGCCCGAATATTCTCCATAGTTTGCTAATTCAGCCGCAAAACCCATGTCGCATATTGTGTCACTGTAAATAACCGATGCACCACCACCAGCTACCATTGTCCAAACACGACCTTTTGGATTCATGACTGTTAATTTTAATGATGCACCTGATTTAGCATCGAGTTCAGCGATATAAGCTTCCTAAAAAGGAACGATGATTTCTATTGAATTTTTCTCTTTGGAATGAATAATGGTTTTTACTTCTGGATAAGCATCTCGACCGAATGGTGGAGGAAATTCAATTGGGCCCCATTTTGAAGCACAAAGATATTCAGCTGTTTGATCAAGTTTACTGGCTAAATCAAGTATATAAATACCATTCGCTGTTACAACTAGAGGGTTGATTTCTAAGTAAGTAAATTGCAAATCCATGTAGACTTGAAATAGTTTTGTAATAAAAGTCGATACGTATCTAAATAAGAAATTTTGAATTCAAAATCAAAACAAAAGGTTCGTTTTTTTTTTGTTTATACGTTCGTCGATTAGCTGGAACCTGTTGTAATAGCGCAGTTTCCATTTGATTAACATCAAATGACTTGTCAATATCGATTGAATATGTAACTGCTTTCGAATCGACATCACCGATATCAACGCCACCTTCGTGATGAAATAGAATAATTTCTCCATCACGATTCGAGTAAATGCAGATATACATTTCTTCAGTGTTGTCATGGCTGACATAGGGTTCAATGATGAAATGCTTTAATTTTCCTGTTGTATGACCAATCTATGAAGGAAAAAAGACAATTTAATTATATGATTTGATTTGATTTATTCTCTCAAACCGAAATTTCTTGATTGAGTCGTTCGGCAATAAAATCTTTTGCACCGGAAAGTGTTACATCGCCTTTAATCAGACCAAGTTTGCCACGTCGTTTAATCAATTGATCAGGTTTTACTACCAAACGCTAAATAACAAAATAAATGTTTCGTTCTTTTCACTATGAAAATTATTTATTTCAAAAAAATCGAACTTCAGCTTCAAGCCATGGATTATTAGCTATTAATTGATCCCAATTGGTGTTGGCATCAACACTAGCACAACGACATTGAATTGCTGTTGATCCAAGAAATTTGTTTAGCAATTGTTTGCCTGTTGCTTCGTAGATTGCTTTCGTCGACATGAATACTGTCCTCTAAAATAGAAATCGAAACAAATAACGCAAAATCAACATTTATATATAGAACAGCTAGTAGGAGTGGCCGCAACGATAATTGTCAGGTCTTCTTTTCTTTCGTTCAGAAGTACACTTTACTCATACAAGTAAACAAGGCAAAAAAAAACTAGTGACGAGAGAAAAAGAACAAGAATAAATATATATTTGTTCTTGAGATAAACCATCAGCTACTCGTGCCATCTGTAGACTCCCAGGCCAAAGCGGATACATCGGATCCTGACGGAATGTGATATATATTTCTTTTACATCATTTATCTTATTTATTCATGTGTTTCAGTTGAATTAGTACAATTAAAACTGATATTATCAAGAAAACTTTTGCTTTCAATAAGAATATCGTCATGAATATGATTTAATGTTAAACATTCCGATAAATTTCGTTCTAGAAATCGATCAATTGCAGTTGTTGATGACGATTGTTTAATACGAGTTGTTGTTGGAAGTATAATTTTCGTTTTTATGCTGACTTCTTCTCGTGGTTTTAAAATCGGTGAAGATAGATTGAGTACTGGTTCGGTTTTTTCATTTTTAATTTCAATCGAATCATACACTGGTAATGAGACAGATGAAGGTAGAATTGGAATGATTGGTAACATCATATCGTGCATGATGGGTGATTGATGAGATGTATTCTGTTGTTTCTGTTGTTGACGTTCTTTTGCTCGAAGACTGAAATTCGAAATCGTAGTTCATAGTTGAGATTCGAACTCGAATCAATTTACCGCATGTTTTTCTTTCGAATTAATCGACGAAGATTTTTTTCTTCATCGGTTAGTTGTTCGATTTTCGTACTTAGATCATCGATTTGTTTCTTCAATTCGACTGTATTTATTGAATCAGTTGTGTTATTTTGTTTAAGTTGTTGAAGTAGTTTGTTTTGTTCACAACGAAGAGCTTCGATTTCCAAAGGAATTTGTTCGACTTTAGCCTATGAACAATGTTTCTCATGAAGAAAATTTAAAAAAAAAACACAAAACGCAATGAAATTACTTCTCGATTGTGCCACATCAATCGAAAAGCATCGGGATCTCGTTGTCGAACGTGTGATTTTTGAAGAGGAACATTTAATTTCATTTGTTTGCTTGGTTTAACATCACATGTTAACATACTAAGTGGTCTTAATCGAGAGAAAAAGCATTTTTGAAAACTCAATTGAGCAATCGAGTACCGTTTTTGAAAATTATTTGTTGTAATACCGATATTTTGAAGAACACGGCGAGCTAGATGTAAAAGTTCGTCACGACGTGTTAGAAATTCTTCAAAACAAAAAAAAAGAAAGAATACATTTAAAATGGCATATAAGAAGAATTTTCTAACCTGGTCTATGGAAACAAATAGCAGCAGCTGCTTCGTTGATTAAAATCTAGATTTTTCATTCAATAGATAAGAATACATTGAGGAAACGTGTATACTTACTTCGTGTAAATTTAAAACTTCATGAGGTGTTTTTGAATCAAATCGATTATCTAAATCGAATGTAAAAAAAACACGATCAGATGTGTCTTTCTTTCTTACAGATAGCTGAATATTTTCGAATACGTTGCCAACGATCTTCAAAATCTCTTGGTAAATTCATAGTTGCCTATATAAACAAAACAAAAGAGAGAGAGAGAGAGAGAGAGAAAGATTATCTTTGAATTTCAAAAATATCGATGAAATTTACAAATAAATCTTTGGATATTTGATTTCGTCCTTGAAATTTTTTCATTGCTGTTACTGGAATTAAATTTGCTACCTGTTCAGCTTCATCGGCAATCATTTTTCGTTGATTATCATCTAATAATTGATGTGAATTATTTATTTTACTCGTTTCATTTTTCTAGAAATCAATCTTTTATCGTTTCTTTTCATTTATGAATATAAATTACAAACATTCAAACACCAATATGAAGAAAATAGATTTCGATCTGACAACGGTTCTTCGGTTGGTAGTGACGATGGTGATTGGTGAGACGTTTCGAGCGTTTGCTGATATTCAAATAAAGCTTTTTTGAAACGTTTTACATGTAACGGTTTCGAAGCCATTCCAACGAGTGTAATGATCTCTTGAAAATCATCATTTTGTGCTTCGGCTAATTGTTTTAAATCATCACCACCTTGTTCGATAAATGCCGAATAATATTGAGTAAGATTTGCTTGTTCGAGAAATTTGAATAGTGCATCTTCGAGATGAGTTTTCGGAAGAGTAACCATCGAATTATCCGACCAACAGAAAGGATCTGATTGTTGAGAAAAACTATTCTCGGATATTTGGGATTCTTTCGATGTATTCAAATGATCGATAGACAATAACGGAGATGTTGATTGTTGTTCGTTGTCGATATTTATCTTTTGATTTGCATTTTGAATTTGATGTAATTTATCAATTGTATTCAAAAGTCGTTTAGCTTTCGTATTCGCTGTCGTTGAGGATGTCGATGGTAAAATAAGAAGAGACGAAGTTGTTGTTGTTGTTGTTTCTGAAAGTATGTTATTATTTGATTTAATTGGACGATTGGTTTCAGCAAATACCGATGGTATAGCTGTAGCTTTTAAATAGCGTGTTAGACCCGTATGATTTGCAATGTAATCATCGGATTGAAAATGTCGATAGCATATTTTCGAATGTTTATTAATGGAAAATGTTTGTGAACAATGATTGAGAACTGTTTGTCGCCAAAGTTCGAATCGATGTTGATCAACAGGAAATGAATGAAAAAGAAGACCTTTACGGATATTTCGTCGATTGTGAAGTGGACAACTGATGATTGCACAGTTGTGTACCATTGATTGAGATTATGTTTTCACTTAATAAAGAAATGGCGCGTGTGACTAAACAGATCGAACTCTGACTCGTAATGGTCAAAGGAAAACTTTTCTCTTAGTCAAATAATTTTATTTAGCGCCTAGAATTGCTTGTTGTTTAAAGAACCTGATCAAGAAGTTTGGCCTTTTCCGTTTTAGTGATAGCAAAAGAAGAAAAAATGTTCTTTTTATGATAAAATTAAAGAGAATTTGTCAAGTTATTTAAAGAACCTTTGATTTAATAGTTAGTTTCGTTTTTAACGGAAAGTATATTTTATAATCAGTTGATTTATGATCACAAAGCCACAGAATTTGTTAAAATACTAGAATTATTTCGATGACATTCACCATTTTCTTTACTCGTTTTGATGTTGTTTTCTTTTTATATAAAGATAAAAAACGTAAGGCAAATTCACGTGTACACAGTCAACCATAATTAACCGAAGAGCAAACATATTTTTACGGATGCGAAACCTACTAAAATCTTTCTTTCTTTCTGTCTCGTTTGTCTCATGTAAAAATGCTTATATTTTGTACGTGTTCTCTATTAAAGTGACATACGGATACTATCCAGACGTGTATGAGAAAAAAATAAATAACTTGCATAAATAAACAGGTCTATATCGATATCATTAATCAATTGATTGATTTCAAAGCAAAAAAGAAAAGAGTCTGTCATGGCGAGAATACGATTGAGGTAGTCGATGTAGAACGAAAAGAAAGATAATTTTCTTCGTTTATTAGAATAAATTATGATCTAACAGTAAAAAGAAAACATTTGAATAAAAACAAGTCCCGAATAGTTGATAATCTACCGTTTGAAGAGTAATTGCGTAGGAGATAGAAAGAAAAAAGCGAACGAAGAAAATGTCAACATATCAGATTGCTCGATTCTATTGACGAACAACATCATTAAACAATGTTTGATTCGTTATGAAAGAATGTGCTTTTAGATAAAACAAAGAGAAGAAAACTCGATTGGAAAACTTTTCTTTTTTCTCCCTCCCTTCCTCCCCTTCTCTTTCGATTTGTTATTGCTAAAGGCAAGTTTGCTGAGTTGGTTAATTTCTCGATTTCCGGTATGAGAAGTTGATGATGATGATGGCTAGAAACAAAAACATTTGTACAAGAACGAGTTTAGTAGATGTGTGTTTTTCTTTGTGCGTCAATAACGAGAACTTAGATCAATATTGGGAACAATCACAGGCAAAGCAACAGGATTGAAGAGAAGAAGAAAAAAAAGACATCACGCAGATTAGATTCCGTAGAGAGAAATTAATTTTTTATTTGTGTTCTCTAGATTTTTTTCTCTCTCTCTCTCTTCATCTCGACTAACTGTGATCGAGGCGTACAGATGACATATGCGCGCACATATACATGAAGAAAATCGCATTTTGTGATCTTCTCTGTCACACACACTTGCTTTCTTGTCGATTTCCTCTAATCGAACTGTATTAACTCATCTGGGAGCACTTGTTGTTTAATATTGATTAGGAAAACATAGATCACAAAATTCCAGACTTGTCTTTCTATCTTTTCATAGATATATCAAAGTAAATCATTCCTTTTTCTTACGTCGACAGTAAGATGTATGAATATCGATTAATCATAACAATGATTTTATCATATCTAATCATCGATATTTTCATACATTTGATATTTTTCTTCACGACGATTGTTGATAATCAATGCCGATTTATTCATTTAATCAAACGATTTTATTGTCGATATTTTAAATCGCAAACAAACGATCAGCTAACGAACACAGGTTTGTTCTTTTGCTTTATATTTTGACTAATTTTTTTTTTGTATTTTCCAAATAGGAAAATCTTCTTCTCGAATTGATACATGTAAATTATTAACGTCGAATATTATAATTGAATCTGAAATCATTTTAACACGAACAATACGTTCATTTGGTTTATTCTTTTGTACAATTTTATTCATAATAAATTGGTTTCGTTTGATTATTTATTTTCTTCCATATCTATTTCGAAATGTTCTTCAATTATCAACCAATCTTTGTCTATTTCAAAGTTATTTTCTTCATGTTTTAACATTATTTCATTTGAATTTAACAATATCTATTCGTCTTTTTTGGCATTATTGTTTTCTTTTTCCGAATTATTGGCAACATTTCACTTATCGTCGTTTAATTTCTTCATTAGTTTGTTTATTTCTTTTCCAATGTTTTCTTACATGGCCAATTAGTAGTCATAAATGGGCAACATTTACATTCGATTCGATTTTAAATCTTTGCATTGTTAATTATAAATTTCAATATTCATACACATTTTTTGTCCTCTCATTCACATGCATAATACCATTTCTAGTTTTGCTTGTTTCTCATTATACACAAATGAAATCGATTGACAAACGATTGATAAATTCTTCTCTCGATCTTCTCAAACAAAAACAACGATTTCAATATTCATCGTATGTTATTTTGATTTGGTCGTTATTTAATATCGTTCTATTAATTTGTATTCATACACCATTCGATAATTATCAACTGATAAAATCAATTGTTTACTATTTACAACTATTCGTTTTACTTTTCGATCCTATTTTATATACATTTATTTTTCGATCACTATCGATAATCACTCGATTACGATCAACAAATCATGCATTTCTATAAATAAAAATAAAATCACGATGTCTGTATTATTTTTTTTAATAAATAACAAAGAAAAAAATATAGGAATTGTTTTTGTTATTTTTTGTGTTTGGGTATAGATTTGACACTTGTTGTGCTACTTCGACGAAGATGAACAATCTTTTGTGAAGTAGCATTTGGATTGGCTATGATCGGTTGATGATTGCTGCAATCATGACTCTCAATACTACCGTCACCGTATAAATTTTCGAATAATTCACAAGATAATTCGTTACTCAATTGAGGATGAACAGTTTTTCGTAGAGCTGATGTTTTGTACGTTTGAAATTGATTGATAACTTTGGAGAAATCATCACGCCATGTCGATGATGATGAAGTTAAAATTTCACTTTGACTTAGAAATGGTAATGGAGCAAAATCAGAACGAGTTCGAGCTTGATTTGCAAGTGATACATCGAGATTTTCATTTCGTTTTAACGATATATTTCGTGATTCGATTGGATCGATAAATATCGGTGGTGGAAGTGTGACTTTGTCATTATTATTCGTTGATGATATACTCGAACTACGTGATCGAATATTCCTCGTAGTTGGAAGAAATATTGGTGCTGATAGAAACGATTGAGTTCGAGATTTAAATGGTGTTGTTGAACGTGTTTGATTTTGTACGGAAAGAAGTTTTTCATTGAGTGATTGAATAGTAACATGTGATATATTTGATTTTGCCGTTGATTTTAGTGGGCGTTCACGTAGAATTAATTCATTTCGTAGGAGATTTTGACAACGTTCATAACCCAATTGACCAGCTATGTCATATGCTGTTGAACCATAGTGATTTTTCGTATTTAAATTCAATGAAAAACGTTTCATAGCATTGAGAATCAATCGAACAATATCATGATTTCCTGTTGAACATGCATAATGTAGAAATGTATTTCCATGAATGTCAATTGTTCGATCAAGATCGAGTTCAATCGATGATAAAAATCGTCGAACAAGAATAATTCGTTGAGTTACAATTGCATAATGCAATGCATTTAAACCTCGTTGATCTTGATCTTCGATTTTAGCACCATATTCAAGTAAACTCAATGCCACATTTTGTGCCCAAAGATCATCATCAATAAAACAACAATACATAAGACCAGTTCGACCTTCACTATCACGTTCCCTCGCATTGCCCGTACCCGATTGAAGTAAATAACGAATCATTGAGAAATAACCTTTTTCAAAACAATATAAAAGCGAACGTTGAACAAGACCTCGATCGAGTTTAATCATGGTCACTGATGGCACATCATTAAATGGTAAACGTTGCCGAATAGTCGGCAGTTTTGGTACAGGCAACGGTTGCTGTTGATGTATCGCATACATAATTGTAATCGTTTGATTTCGATGCCTTTTCACATTCTTATATAGCAAATAGACGCTCGCTCTCCCCCACGTTCTCTCTGTCTCTGAGGCAAAAAACAAGATAGATTAAGTGTTTGTTCAGTGAATGACTAAAGTAAGCTGTATGTTACTACTGACAGTAAGTAAGTGTATAATGCAATACTTGTTAGAGTTTTTGTTTGTGTTTTGTTTTTATTAAATCTTCTTTTTTTTTTGTAACGAAAACAATAGATTTTTTTTTTCTATTTCATGTTTGCTTTTTTTTTTCTTTATCAAAAATCGAAACAAGAAAAGAAAAACAAAAAGAGCGTTCTTGATCTTTTTCTTTCTCTTTAGCAACAGTCAGATAATCATTGTTGCCATCGGTAGATTTAGTTGAATTAGATTCGATTGAAGATAGTTTGCTGTTTAGAATTTCAACTTATGTGGTAAAACACCATTCCAAAGTTGAAAACGACTCTTAAGATAACTACGAAGAAGACGTGATTCAGCATTGGCTTTGATAGCTTTGAGAATGGCTGCATCAACAGTAGCTTGAGCTTGACGACGTTCTTCGCTAAGTTGAGGTTTCTAAACGAACAGAAATCGAATTCAAGTGTCATGTTTTCTTTTTTGTTGTTGTTAAATTGAGAGCAAAATGACGAATGTTTTTGAAGATGAAGAAGAATAATGATTTTTTACTAAAATTACCTGTTGTTGTGTGTTGAAAATGTCTTTTTCGGCATTTTTCTTTGGAGTACGAACACGTTTGAAGAATTTGTCATCGAATTTATCGAAGTTCGACGAGGACAAATCGAGTTTTGTACTTGTAGCAATCACATAGATTTGATTAACACGACTTAATGATACACCATTCAATTTCTTTGGACCTAAATAACAAACAAAAAAATACGTCGAAGATCAGACAAAATTATTCTCATTACCAGAAACTAACAAAAGTCCTGATGGTAATTGACGAACGATAACAACACGCTGAAACAAAAAAAATATTAAATTAATTTCGAAATGATGAAGAAAAAAAAACGATTGATTGAATTCGTACTTTTCCGGCATGTTTACCAGCAACAAGAATGACAACAGTACCGGGTGTAAGTGTCGATCGAAAGTTACGTGGATGACTAGCGAAAGCTTTTCGTTTAACTGCGAATTTCTTTGGCAATTCTTCGGTTGGATAGTAACGTGGCTATAGAAAAAAAAAACAAAGACGAATAGAATTACTAGAAAATCATAGTTCGATTTTTCTTTTACAAATCGTTTTGTTCGGACAAGACGTTCTTTGCCATTACGATCGCCGCCAACTGGTTTCTTTTTAAGTGCTAATGTACGAGCTTTCTTCTTTTGAATACTACCGGCTGTTTTTTGCGTTTTATTTGCTTGTAATTGAGCTTGAGCAGTTTTCCATTTGCTGATACGATACAAAGCACGTCGATGAAACATACGACCACGTGAAAATCGCATAAGACCACTGTTAGTCAAAACTTGATTCGAATGTGAATTGACGACTTTTTTACCACTGGCTGTTGTTTTGGGTTTTTGAACTTTCGAACCAAGACCACGTGTAACTAATGTTTGTCGTGGTTGGGTTGTTTTAACAACAGTTGTAGTTTTGGTCGTTGTTTTAGCTTGACCAGCTTTGGTTGGTGCCTTAGCCGAAGGAGTTGACATTATTGAATATTCTTGTTTTTCTTTGTTTTCTCTGAAAGATACAAATGAGAACGAGAGAGTCAGTAAGGAAAAATTCAACGAGAAAACAAAAAAAAGTTTAAAAGAGATATCGAAGAAGAAATAGTGAAGTAGAAATATTGCATATATGTTTATAAAATCGGTAAAATGATGTTATTCGATCCTCCAATCAAAGTCAAGTGTTTCGATGAACATTATGCAAGAAAATTCTCGAATAATTTTATGATTTCGAATTTATTTTGTATTTTGAGAAAAAAATTTCTTGAAAATTTTTCTTTTTATTTCAAATAAATTTCTTTTTTGATTGAATTCTATTCGAATAAAACTGATTGGTCAACTTTGCATCTATAGAATATAACAAGGGATGAATCATCATTATCGTCTGAGGCATTAATCAAGAAAATGAGAATAAATGTACGATACGCGTTTGGTATGGTTTTGTTCTTTGTAACGCGACATGATTTTTCTTCGAAAATCTTTCCTGTTTGTTTTTCTTCTTGTATCTTTTTACCGATGAGAAGAAGGAAGTAGATCGACAAGTGTTTTTCTTTCTTTCTCTTTGCCTGTCTTTGTTTTGCTTTTTTTTTCGTTTAGCATTTTTATTATCTAATTTCATCAAATAAAGCTAACAATTTTATCATGAATTACAGTTTATATCATGTTTTCTAATGTTGTCTCTCTATCAAATGACAAACTAATCAAAATCAGATGTAGATATGCTCTTTTCTTTATATCTTTTTCGTCCTTTTTTTATGTATTAAATTAACTTATTTAAGCAGATCTTGATGATAAATTTGTTTTTTTCTTCTATATGATCTACATTATTTTTTCCTCCTTGGTTTTTTTTTATTATGAGTCTATGACAAGCAGATGAGTGACGCTCTATACAAGCGCTAGTTCTATTCGTTGTGATAACATATACATCGATGTATAATACATATAGAATATATAAAGATAGAAAGAGAATGTATTGTGCATACATCTATCATCACTTTTCGTGTGTTCTGTTGTCTGAAACAACATTGTTTCAGATGGATTGCCAAGCTTTAGTAGTACTACTTATTTTTCCTTCGTTTTCTTGTTCTTGTTCTTCTTTGTGTGTGCGTGTGTGTGTGTGTGCTGTCTTGTCGATCGTTACCATCATTGCTTATTTGTTAATAGCTCGACATTGTATTTAGATACAAAATATATAAAGACGAGAAGTTCAGATTATTTTTCCTCGATATCGATATATCGTTTGTAACTTAATGTATATGGTCAAGATAAGCAAACAATTCGATTAGCTACATATTACACTATCCTATATGTTGTTACTAAAAACAAATTTATCGAGAAAAGATTGTCTATTTATATAGATCCAATTGCTAATAGTGAAGAGAATTTGCCTAATAGTCCATGTGTCCTTGCCATCATTGATGTAAACAGCAGACAGATCGTGCGCGTCCAACTTATACTTCGAGGCCATATCTGACGTCAGCAAATAGAGAAGTTTCTCTCTATCGATTCGGTTTCTGTCTCTTTCATTCTTTTTGCAACACGCTCTCATCGTCTAATAATCATTATGAATATATGCGCAGAATCAACATGATATGTCGATTAAAGTAAGAGTAAGACTAAGACATGCATAACTAAGATGCGATGCCATCTGAAACGCACACAGCTCGGTATGCAATAATGTTAGTGTTTGTCTGTCTGTGTGTCTGTGTGTGTGTGTGTGTGTGTGTATATTATTTTCTAAATTAGGACATCGAATCAAGAGAGAAGAAGAAGAGAAAACCGAATAAGAAGAGGTGATCGTTAAAGGATAACAGTAAACGACTTGTTGTCCATAATTGCTACACGCACACACAAATACTGCTGTGCCATTTGTTCTCTTCCCCATTTTGCAAACGGGCGGACGAGTCAAGCAGGGCTTATGATAACGTAAATATAACCAGTAGTCGTTACGAGACAAAGACGAGTTGCAGGGCTCTATAGAAAGAAAGAGCGAGGAGCACAAACAGAGAAAGAGCGATTTCTTCTTCTTCTTCTTCTTCTCCTTCTTTCCTTTCAACTTGTTGCTAGCCTTCCTTTTTGTATAGAGACAGTGAATGTGTTCGTAACCCACACGGAGATTCTTCTTTTTGAGATGCCACTATGTATATTAAAAAAAAAACGTGAGAAAAGAAACATATAACAATTAGATTTGCATTTATTTATTTATTTAGTATTCTAATCATTTTCATCTGGATATCTATTTGTTTTTCAAGATTTTTCTTATTGAAATAAAAGAGACAACCGAAACGAATTAGAAATTCTCTGTTTACATCATGGTACTTAAATTGCCTCCACTTGAATTTACTGAAGCACTTACAGATTCACCTGAATTTCGTGAGAAATTACGTCAACATGAGAATGAACTTGAAAACACGTCGAATTCAATAAAAACCTTAATAAAAAAACTCAATGAAGTTATGGTAGCTAGTAAAAGTATGTCAAATAATGAAACGAAATTTGACATTTAACACTGTTATTTACGTTTTAGCCTTATCAAAAGCATCGAGAAGTGTTGCAGAAACATTGAAAAGTTTCAAATTTTTTGTTGTTGGAAGTAAACAGACTGATGAAGAACGAGATATTGGTTTGTCGTTTTCATGTTCAACGAATTGAAATATTTACTCTTTTCTTTTTAGAATCATCTCTTTCCTATATGGGCGAAGTTATACATCGAATTGAAGAAGCCAGAGATACACTTGTAAGAAAATTTTGACCAAAACGAAAAAAAAACAATACTAAATTTGTGATTCAAATAGAGTGCATCATCAGAAACATATTTAAAGAAATTAGATGAATTTCGTAAGACAACAATCGGCAAAGCAAAGGTTTGTTTTCGAATAAAATCATCCGTTGATAAGATATTTTTTTTATTCTATTCGATTTTTAGAATAGAAAAAAAGAATTCGATAAGAGTACGCAACGTTATTGTGCATTGATCGAAGCGAATATGAAAATCCCAACAAAACGATCAGATTTATTTCAAGAAGTAAGAGAAATTGTTTTTTTATTAGGTTTGAATTGATAATTTGGCTTGTTTAGGCGGATGCAAATCTTCAAGTTCAAACGAAAAAATTTCGTGAAGAAACACTCGATTATGTTTTCTTATTACAACAAGTTCAAGAGAGAAAAAAATTCGATTTCGTCGAAACAGTATGACATTTAATTTCAAAATATCGAATCATTTGCAGTTCAACTATCTTTAGCTTTTGGGTTTAATGCTTAGTTCTTTATCGTTTTATCATGCTGGTAAAAAAAGTCTAAATTTAGATTAAAAAAAACTCAACGTGTACTTCTAGGTCAAGAAATCTATAAAGAATTCGATTATTTTATGAGATTTTTACATGAGCGTGTCTTGAAAGTAAAACAAATGAATTTATATTTTTGCGTTGGGTTATTTATAGTACTTTGTTTTCCTAGTGTCGAGAGAATTTCGATTGTTTTCAACGTGAAGGTGAAGATCTCAAATGGAAAATGTTAATGGTTCGATTTGTTTTCACATGTTGCTATTTTTTGATTGTGTTATTTTGGATTTTGTAGAGACCAGAAGATCATTTACTTAAAAATCAAGAATATAATCGTGAAGGTTATTTGTTTCTTATCGAACGAAGTACGAATGCATTTTTATGATTGAAATCAAACTACGTCATTTTTTTAAAGATAAAATCATTGGCACAACAGCTCTAACGAAATACTATTGTCAATATCGAAAAGATATAAGTCTCTTGCGAATGATAAATTTCACTCAAACAAGTACGAAACAGGTAAGCCAATGGAAATCAAATGTAAAGTACATGACATTCGTTGTGTTTTCGTTGAATATATCGATGAAATGTTAAAATTTGACTTATTCTTAATCACGATTGACTTGTCACGTTGTTGAGAACTAATAAAACTAATCGAAGACGACAAGCCGAAGAGAAAAAACTATATAAACACTTCAAGAAAAGACAAACTAATTAGCCAAACAAGAAATTAAGAGAAAATATTTTTGTTGTTTTTCTCTTTCAGTTAAGTCCGTATGATGTTTTCGTACGAAAATGTGTCGTTCATGTTGCCGATGAAAAACTTGACAAGCGGTTTATGTTCGACATTCATGCGATTGAAAAAGGTGCCCTATCGGATAAACCGATGATATTAACCTTTCAAGCGATGGCAGATGACGATTTAGAAGCATGGCTGTCAGTTATGGAAGGACAAGTGACTGTTCAAAGGCCTCAAGTTGCATCAAAAACTGAGATGCAAAGTAGAATTTTTCAAAAAACAAAAACAAAAACTAAATTCTAAATCTCGATCGTAGATGAATTGGACGAAGTGGGAATTGATTTTGTTAAAAAATGTATCCACATTGTTGAACGTCGAGGTTTACACGAGCAAGGTCTCTATCGTGTTGTTGGAATGCAATCAAAAGTCAACTCAGTTGTAGCTTCATACTTTGGTAAACAAATATCAATAGATTTTTTTTCGATTAAACGTTTTTCTATGACAAAATTTTAGATTCACATAAAACTCTCGGACAGAAATTATCGACACATATCGATGATGATATCGAATTAAAAACTGTTTGTTCAGCGCTGAAATTATATTTACGAACATTAAAAGAGCCGATCTTTACATTTAAATTGCACAATCGGTTTATCGAAGCAGCTAGTAAATGAAATCGAATCAAATTTTCATTGGATTTTAACGTTTTTTTTGTTTTTCTTTAGTGATTGACGATAAAGCTGAACGAATTCGAACGTTATTCACTCTACTTAAAGAATTACCTAAGATTAATATTGAACTTCTGCGTATTCTAATCACACATTTGAATAAGTAGGAAATTCTTATTTGTTTATTTGAAAAAAAATGAATGTTTTGTTCAGAGTATCGAAACATAACGAAAAAAATCTAATGACACCAGTTAATCTCGGTGTTTGTTTTGGTCCATCATTGCTTCGGCCTGAAATCGAAACTGTTTCATCGATTTATGATATTAAATTTCGAAACGCTATCGTCGAATTTATGATTATACATAACGAGAAAATGTTTCAATCGAAACTTGACCAACACGAAATCGATGAAATGGTCGGAACGAACGATAACGAAGACAATCCAGTAGCGAATCTAAATAATTCTCTAGCTGTAAGAATTCTCAAGGAGAAAAAAGCTTCAATGAATTTCTTTGATTTCAGTCGATGAAAAGACGAGCACCACAAACAACAAGCGAAATCAACGATTTGTCGGCAGATATTCGTCGACGAGCTATAATTAGTCACGATTCAAAACCCAAAAATCCTTTTACATCAGACGATCCAACACGAAAAGATTGTACGTCAACACTCTTAACTTGAGAAGTTTTTTTCTCATCGATTGTTGTTGTTTTTTCAGCTAGTTCAAGTAGTAGTCTCGAATCGTTGAGTAATGCGTCAACAAGTGGCGTGCAATCTATTATCAATTCGAACTTTCGATCAACACCCTCGAATTCGAAACCATTATCATCGGACACTTCCAATCGTTTGTCATTAACAAGCAGTCTCTCGTCGAAATGCGATCAAATAAGCAGTTCATCATCATCGTTACGAACAACTCCGACTCCGCAACTAAGCAAAATGTACGTTCATCTCGGTTGAATTTCGAAGAGATCATAGTTTGATTTCATTTTCTAGACAATCTCGAGGAGTTACATTGTATCCATGTGTAGCTGATAATGATTCCGAGTTATCATTCAATGCAAATGAAATTGTTACGCAAGGTAAATAAAACAAAAGAAAGAATGTCAAATCTTTTCTATTTAATTTATCTAGTCCGACCATCGAAAGAACCAGGATGGGTAAGTTGATTTTCTTCGATCGAATCAAAAATAAATCTTTTGTTTTGTCTCGTTTTAAAGGTCATGGGCACAATCAACGGTAAAACTGGTCTAATTCCTGAGAATTACATTAATTTCACTAGTGGTGTATGATCAACCAGATATACGTAGAATTTGTTTTGTTTCTTTTTCTTCTTTTTTTTTGTGATATCAAGTATATCAAATCAAACACATCTTCATTTGTCGATCTTATTTTGTCACTAAAACTCTAGTCGATTTTATTCACCGGCTAAAATCTATTTTCTCGTCCTCGGTTTGATTCAACAATGTCAAACTGTTTATTTTTTTTTCTTTCTTAACGAAAATTCATTGAAATTTATTTTAAAAACTGTATATTCTGGTTCTATTAATCAAATGTTTTCTTTTTTTGATGTGTGTGTGTGTGTGCGTGCATTCTCTTCTTCTTCTTAAAAGGTGCTTATTAGAAAACATAAAAACAAAGACATTTATTTTTTTGTCCTTAAGAAAAAACAAAAGAAAGAATCAATCAATGAGTATCTTATTTGTTTGCTTGTGTTTCTATTTACTATTATTACTCGTATTCTTTCTTGCTCTTTTTTTGGTATTATTGCTCGCAATTATCTGTACATTTTTCTGTGTGTGTGTTTACTGGTTAGCTGCACGTGTTTCCTTTTCTGTTTATAAAAAAAAACTAAGAAGAATGATATTAATTAATTAAAATGTACAAATGATTGATAGATCATAGAAAGTTCTGTTCGAACCGGATGATTTGTATAATTTGTTCGAGTTTGATTTAGTCTAATGTGTCATTTGATAAATATTTATAAATTAATGATTCACAGATCATTGAAATCTGCGCGTAATGACATTTTCCTCGTCTAATGTAAATAAACAGTCAAAAGTTTAAAATCAAGAAAAAAAAACGAGAATATCTAATTGGTTGATAATTAGACTTCGAATAATCTCAATCACTGATATCGATCTATGTGTATGATTTCAATTGAATGTCATTGCTTTTCAAAGAAAAGATTTTTATCACCATCTATCAACATAACTTTTGTGTTTTTTTTCTCGTTTCATTAGTAATAAAACATGAAAGACGATAGAACAAAAAAAGAAAGAAAGAAAGATGAGACGAATATGCGTTTGTTTCTTAATACCCATTGACTACATAAGAATGCAGACGAAGATGTTCAGCAGTAGGTCGATATTTCGGTCGTAAACGTAAACACCGTTTCATTGCATCGTAAACACCTGAAGAAACATTGCGATCTATGGGAAGGTCATATTGAAGGTTTTTTAAATAGAAAATTTTATCATAGTTATTCTTCAACGCAAATAAAGGACGATAGCCTGTTGTCATTTCATGCAAAAGAATGCCTAATGACCATATATCACTCTTGTAACCGTATCGAGGTAGAGCATTAAGAGGTGATTTATGCATTTCGGGTGAACTATAATCAGGTGTTCCGGCCCATACTCGTCGTTTTGCTGCGACCATACGTGGCAATGTAAATGAAATACCTAGGAGAAAACAAATGATTTAATAAAGACAAAAAAGAAACTTGATTTTCTACCTAAGTCAATGATTCGTATTTGACCATCTGGTAGAACAATTAAATTTTCAGGTTTCAAATCCGAATGTACAATACGCGCTCGATGTAAATATTTAACACCGTCGACTAATTGTCGCCAAAAGTGATGTACGGTTTGCGGTGGCAATGGAGAAACAGTTCGATCGGGATATTTGGGAAGATAGGATCGAAGAGGTGTGCCTTGTTCCATGGCAATAACACCGGAATTTCGAATGTCATAATCGAATATTCGAACAATATACGGATTGATCGATTGCAAACGTAAAAGATACTGCAGTTCTTTTTGAAAGCTTTGCCGTCGAGATATTGTTGACGCACGTACAGTTGCATTTTGATGTTCTAAGTCAATGACTTTCAATGCCAATGTTTGTTTTGTACTTGCATCGGTGGCCGAATAAACTTTCGAATGAAGACCAAAGCCGAGCATGCCATCGATCTTATATAATCCGTGTCTTAAATGTAAACGACGGCCAGGTAACATCACATCACCCATAATTAGTATTTCTTTCTTTCTTTCTTTCTTCTTGGTGTCAAAATTATTTCAACAATCAGTTTGTCATTTAAATACAAATATACAGTCGAAAAGAAGAGCGGCTTCGTTTTTTCATGTATACAAACCGTGATGAAATAAACGAAGAAGAGAGAAAAAGAGAAAACGAAAGGTGACATGCAATATACGATTCGTTCGTGCATATACCTATTTGTGAAAGAAGAAGAAGACGAAAAAAAAACGCCGAGGAGAGACATTCAGTGATAGTGTAACACTGAACAAAAGAAGTGTAAGAGTAGTACAATCACGAATTGATGTGCTATTCTTGCTTCACATATGTTGCGTCATGCATATCGATAGATACGTATATTGTCCATTTAATTATCGATCTCTAGTGAGTCAGTTAGTTACTGTGATAAAGATAGATCATTTAAAATGATGATAATTTAAATTAAAGAAAAGGACAACACACAGACACATCGGTGAAAAATAAATAAAAAAGAGTCATTTCTTTTCTTTTTCGTTGTTGTTGTTGAATGTTTTGATTTCAATTAACGTAATCGTGTTAAATAGGGATGATTTAATAGTTGTGCAACAGTCGGTCGTAAACGAGGATCAGTTTGTAAACATTGTCTGAGAATGTCTCGTAAGTCTCTATCAGGATGTGATGGTATTTGTATATTTCGTCTCAATCGTCCTAAGAACAAGACCTTAGCAGTATTGCCACGTAAACTTTGTAGTGGACGAAATCCAAAAGCCATTTCGAATAGAATTATACCCAATGCCCATACATCAGCTTTGTATCCATAGACAGATCGAGCACTTGAACCAATACGTGAATTAATCATTTCAGGAGAAACATAATCTATTTTGAAGAAATGTAAGACAATTTTCTATATGAGTTTTTTTTACCTGGTGTGCCAGCTGCTGTTAGTATCTGTCTCGTAACATTTGGTGGTAATTGAAAGCTAATTCCCATATCGATAAGTCTCAATGCTGATCCGTCAGGTCCAACTTGAATAAAATTTTCTGGTTTACAATCACCATGTACAATACCAATTTGATGCATATAATAAATAGATTCGACCATTTGTAACCAAAATCTTTTCATGGACGATGGTGGCATTGTTGTCCCATTGAGAAGATTTTGAACGAGAGTATCACGTATTGTATCGCCACGTTCCATGACAATAATGCCATGATGCTTATTATGATCATAGTTCAAGATTCGAATGACATATGGATTCAATGGTTGTAAATATAAAAGCATTTGAAGTTCTTTCCAAAAGGTTTGCCGACGAGAAATTGTTTCAGCTTTTGAACCAGTGACACCATGAGCAAAACTTATCATTTTAATCGCGACATTTTGTCCATCTATCAAATTTTGAGCACTATAAACGATACTATGAAGGCCACGGCCAATTTCTTCTTGAATCTGATATCGAGTTCCACGAACATTGATTTGACGACCGGCCATTTAGCGATGTCTATTTGTAAAAAAAAAACGAAACAATCAATTTCGCCTATCAATATATGTATACACAGTAATCAAAGAAAAAAAAACATGTCTATTAAAAACAGACTTTTATACGTAATCAACGAATACATCACATGAAGAGAAAAAGACTATTAAAAATTTTCAAGGTACAAGGCTGTTGCCTCATAAAAAATTACTAGAGAAGGTTGATTCACAGACAGAAAATATATACACTTTCACTAAATGAATTGGCGTCGTCATTTTACTTGGCAGCCAACCGAAACATTCATTCAATGAATCAATTTGCAAGGTTATCGAAAAACTGTTTTTCGTCGCGTGCTTTTTTCTGTTCTAATTAATTTATTCGATAGCATTTGCGATAATTGTTTATATGTATGTAGAAAAACTATTTTCTAGATCGAAATGATAAAGCATACAGTATAGATTACCATTATCATTTGCATTTCAACAAAAAATTCAATGAATAACGAATTTGTTTTCGTTCGAAATTCAATATGATTTGATACATGAAATGATTTCAATAATCTTTTCTTAATTCATCCTTTAGATTTCCTATTGTATTATTCTTTAAGAATAAAATAGAACATTAATGAAACAATCGAATGAACGGGCGGATAGAATGATTAGATTAAAGCTTGTTACAACAGAAAAAAAACATAATATCTTTTTGCTGGCTGCTGTTGCTGTTGTTTAATACCTTCCGTTCACATAAGGTATTGATTTCGTTGAATATAAATATTCATTCCATTACACAGACATAAACAATAAGCTCTTTTTAATTTGTATGTGTGTATATATATACATTTTGACAATAGAGTTCAACTCATCATATCGCCACGTTTTGGTTTATCGTTAACTAAAGAAAAACGAGCGAAAACTAAGACAGAAACACAAGAATTTCATGTTTACCTGTCCATAGATCACAAAATTCGCCGTAGATATCTTTCGGACAAATACATTTGCCCGTATTTGGATGACAAACACCGACACCACAAGGTTTACAGATATTTTCGCATGCACTACCCCATCGATCGGGTGGACATGAAAAAGTAAAATCGTCTGTTGATAAAGTACTTGAACTAGTTGATATTGCCGCCACCATCATCGTCGTTGTTGTTGTTGTTCTTGCTGTCGTTGTTTCTGTTAAAATATCTATTGACGAACGTCGTAATAGAAATGTCAATGGTGTAGGTACAGTCGTTCGATATGGTACTAATGTTGTTGCTGTCGTTGTTGTATTGGACATATTCAAGATACTATAGTGATTGTTGACTGTTGTGTTAATGATAACAGGACGAATAAGTTTATTCAGAAGAAATATTCCGAGTCCAATGAGTAAAAGAAGTAGAAGTGATATGATACAAGCACATATTGCTAGATTCTTATTTTCCAAATAGAAAAGAATAGGTGAAGTACTACGAGATATAGTTGAATCATTTTCATTATCGTCGTCGTCATCTCCACGAGCACGATCATAGAGATTTTCAACTGAATTTGGAAGATCGATTAAACTTCTTTTAACAGCGTCAATTGATTTTGAGGGATACTACAACAAAAGTTTATTTTCTTTCTCTTTCTCTCTTATCACCAAAATCTGATTATCAACTTACATTTTCAAAATATTGAATTGGATTATCATAAGTATTTGTATATGTATTATCATAATGATCACTACTATTAATATACGATGATGATGTCGCTGAGCCAACATCACCAGCGACGGTTATATCATAGAGAAGATTTTCACATGTATTGATTTGTGGTAATGTTTTTAAATAAGATTGAAATGGTCGATTGCTGTTTGATGAATGTGATGATATTGTTCGAGTTGTTGTTGTTGTACGAGCATAAGTTCGATTACTGTATAATGGTTGATGAGGATGACTATTAAACGACGTTGTTGCATGTGTTGTCATTTGAATTTAGTTGAATGAATGCTTTGTAATATGGTTGAAAAAAGAAGAAGAGAGAAATGGACAGAAAGCGAAGATGGCGAGTTAAAATCGCGAAATCAAATTGAAACGATTATGTAATTTGACGTGTTTTATATTTTATATGAACAACGGCAGCAGGTGACGAATAATAATACCTTGAATGTACACATGGTAAGTGTAGAAATGGTGAAACAAAAAAGAACGATTCAAGTGGAGACTATTTAGCCAGCAGTGAAAATTTACAGCTTTGGATCATCATCATCTTATTATTCTAAAATATGGTTATGTAGTTTAAATCGCCTGGATTTTGTATGTGTTAGTATAACAAAAAAAAAGTGTGTGTGATGGTGACGCCTACCCGAGAAAGAGAATCACTTTTTTCCCTCCCTTCCTTTCTGTCTCTCTTTCTTTCTCTTTTTCTTGTCCTCTCTCTCTCTCTCTTTCGCTATTTCATTTTATATTCAAACCATCTCCTCCTCATGCTGCTATTGTTGATACGAAAAAAAAACAACATGTAGAGACAAAATTGGTCAACGTCGTTGTTCTATCTAAGAAATCGAACGAACACTTGACTGGACAGAAGCCCAGGACATTCATTTCTAACTGTCAAGTGTTAATAAAGCGTATATGTATACATATTATAAGTATATACATACAAGAAGTCCTGCCACGTCAAAATTGAAGATGCAAAAAAAGAAATGAGAAGAGACTAACGAGTGTAATCGAATCAAGATTATTTATAATTCCAAATAGGTATGCTTAATATTTGTTCAAATATGGCTTCGAGAAAGAATAACGAAAGGAAATTTTTGTTTTCCAAGAAGAATTATTAATCGATGGGCAGACGGACTAACTATGTTCATTATGAACGCTGGCATTTTTTTTTCTGCTCTCGTTTTGTTAATTCTAAGCATACAATCGTCTTGCACACACACATTATATATAC
>ERZ778027.870-NODE-870-length-59926-cov-12.031167_pt1 | contig 59926 bp, 63 predicted proteins | sample MGYA00375757_ERZ778027 | MGnify/ENA primary metagenome ERZ778027 (study PRJEB29350, sample SAMN05389817) | bioreactor metagenome | isolation source: Ammonium sulfate bioreactor | place: South Africa: University of Cape Town | collected 2014-02-18 ...
GACTTATTGATTTCAGTTAGCTTGGTTGCTTAGCAAAATTCTTCTTCTTCTTCTTTCCCTTCTTCTTCTCCCTACGGACACATGAGTCACACTTCAATTATCCCAACCTTTCTAAGTAATTGTCCATCATTTTGAAAAGAAAAAGATATATTCGGAATCCTCAGAATCTGACGACTAGTAATCTGAAATCTGTTTTTCGAAATTCAAAGTCGTTCGGGAAATATAAGATGTACCAAATGACTGATTAACATATTATAGTTTCGCATTATATGATCATATATGACTCATTTTTAATGGGTAGCAATTAAATGCACAGTAAATTATATCCAATGCTCAGTATTTTTCATACATAATTCTTAATAACCTTTCCTAAGTAAAAAATTTCTTTTTGCTAAGTAATTTAGTGTATTTATTTCACTAAAATAACAGAATTATATACAACAGAATTTTATTCAACTAATAAACACCTTCAACACCCTCAAGTTTGTAGTGAATTGGTTTCATAGGAACAGTGAAACATCGATACTTAGCAAAATTCCTCTTTTACCAATAAAATGATTTTTTTAATGCGAAAAGTAAATTTTTTTACCGAGATCTTGGTTTGAATACTGAACAAATGATTATTTACTGAGCAAAAATATTTTTTACTGAGCATTTAATTTGTGCTCATTTTTAATTGACCATTGATACGTCACATGCCTTATGCATACACGATTTAATTAAATTTGTTGAAATTCAAGTTTATCCACTGCAGAGTCTTTTAGAAAAAGAGAGATCAAGTAATGGCTGTTAGAGATCGTTCGTAAAACTTTGACCGATGCGATTAGAAAAAACGCATACCGTATATCTGTGACTCATATGCTAACTCTATTTGTCTTAACTCTTGCACATTAGGGAATTGCAGTCAGCCGCCTTATCTACTCGGTTTTGTCTCGAGCGGGATTCTAGTTTCTTTGTCTTCTCATGTTTTGTTTTCTTTTCAAGATAAATTCTCTCAGTAGAACAATGTTAAGTATTTTTAAAGTTCAAAGCCAAACAAATACCTCTTGTCGAATGTTTGTTGGCTAAATCATTGAATGATCGCTGTTGTTGTTGTTGATGATGATTAGTTGTCGAATAAACATATTCATTTCGATTGTTATTATTCGAATTTGTTTTTCGATGAAAATCTATGAGAGCACCATCACTGATTCGCTTGAGATGTTTATCTTGTTGAATAGATAATTTCTGTTGTTGTTTTTCATCGGAAAATGAACTCGAACGATGTTGTTGTTCGTGTGAATGATTATTGAGAATATCTTCCATCGAACGATTTCGTGGAAAATGATGAGGAACTGGAGGAAAACGAAGACGAACAGGATTTAGCTGATGTTCATCGACGTAACCATCGTCTTGACTTGAATCTTCGTTAAGCGCACTTAGAGGACGATGAATTTGAATGTGTTGATTCGAATATTGTTGAGTTTGTACAGATGAATTCGTTGAAAATGACGAATCGATACCAGAATCCGATGAATCATGATGATAATTCGATTTCTTTTGATATTGTGATGTGTCAATCTAAACAATCGAACAGATAAAAAATCGAGTTTCTCCCCGTGAAATTTTACTCGATTAATCGGCAGAATTAATGGTGGTGAATCATTGAATGAATTTCGTCGACTGTTTGTCATCGAATCGAATTTGTCTTTGTTTGATGTTTCAGCAAGAATATTTGTTGATGTTGTTGTTGTTGTTGTTGTTTTTCTTCTTGATCTTGATCGAGCAGCGAGAACAGGTTGTGTAATCAAAGCTAAGTGATGACTAGGAAGAAAATTCTCCGATGCATTTGCTCGTGGTGATGTTAACATTGAATCGATTAGATTTTCGTTATTATTCGATTTTGGATCAGCTAAATCAAGTGATCCAGTCGAATGTTGATTTTTTAGTTGACAATCTAGTTAAATAATATAAATGAATCAAAAACGGATGCATGTGTAGAACAGGAAATTAAAAAAAAAGAAGATGACGAACAGAATGAGCAAAAAAAATCCCGAAGACGTCTACTAAATAGTAGATATTAACATCGAATAAAGAAAAAACGAGCTGAGAGAGAGATGGAGAAAGAAAAAATCAACTAACAGACTCGTTCTCGTTTAGTACTATGAGATATAGAGAAAAAAACGTCGAGTTGAAAAGTATTTTATAGTGAAGTAACGTTTTTTTTTCATATTTGCACTTGTAGGAACTCATTCGACCGTTTTTTCTTATCCCTCATTTTTTTTTCGTCTTTTTTTCTCTTCTCTTCGTTACTCTCTAGTTGTTTAAATGAATGTTTGTAATAGAGCACATTTATTGTCGTCGTCAAATTCGTTTTCTCATTTATTCATCGATCGATGTCGACATAGAAATCCATACATCAAGTGCAATTTCTTGTACCACTTGCTGTTTTTAATAAACAAAATCTCTTTTTTTTTCTTCACTTCATCGAATGATTACAAATCGTTTGATCTAAACATTTTTTAAATAAAACTCAAGAAGAAAAAGAAGAAAAAAACCTATTTGCAAACAGTAGGGGGGGAATAATCAAATGACAAGTTTAACAATCTAATAAACGAATCAAATCTATCTCGGTCAATTGTCGAAGTTTTCGTTCTATTTTCAAAAAGAAAAAGAGACGAAATAAAGTTTAAAAAATGTATTTTTTTTGTCTTCAATGTCTTGTCTTAATCTAAAAATAATTTCAATGATAAATGCTTGTTCATAAATATTATTAATTTATTAATAAATCTAATTATTTTAATTGATAATAAATGTTCTGCATTTCCTCGTCACGTCTATTGTCTAAGATTTCTCTTTCTCTTTGCCTCGACGTTTTTTTTTTGATTAAATATATTTGATTGAACGCAACAAACGACTTTAAAACGTGTAAATATTTGTGCGTGTGGGTATTCTCTAGCAACAATACTTCGATTGGCCTAGTAACTATGTGCATGTGCATGCGTGTCTGATAATATTTGAGCATTGACAGAGAGAAAAGGCAAGCAAATGCTCTAACTGCTGCCAAGCATATAACCATTACACATACCTTTACGTTCTTGGATAGGCTTCATCAACCACAACTGTAATCTTAATGTTGTGCTATACTCTCATTTGAGACCTCAAAAGTAGATGTTTCTGGGATTGTTGTTGTTGTTGTTGTTGTCGATGATTTTTCAGTTTGTATTACTAATGGTTTTCAAGTTGATAGTTCAGCACAAATCATCTCTACAGAAGAAAAAAAAACATATCAATACAACATATTAAGAAAGGAAGAAAGAAAGAAAGAAAAAAAAAACTTGAAATCGAATAGTTAAGTATCGAAGATGAGGATATTAATTGTTCAAAATTGAAGTTATTCTCTCTCTCTCTCGGCTTCTCTCAATTAGCACCTGTAGTGACAGTACAAGTATATTGTTCAATTACTTTTCAACCCTAGTTCTCTTTTTCTTCCTTTTCTTTCATTTACTGAAAACTCTCGTCATTCCTATCATTCGGTAGCCCAACAGATTCTATTTTTTTTTCTTTCTTCTTTGTATAAAATGTGACGATTGATATACGATATTTCGTCGTTTTCTTCTTCTTCTTTTTGTCGATAAGAGAGAGTAAGGAAAAAAGGAACGAGAATATGACAAAGCGCGCGCGCGCACACACACTCGGCAGGATTTTGTCAAGTAGATGATAAGAGGATTGTGACATATCGAACGATGACAACGACGGTTGTTAGCTAAAGGTGTTGGTAGCAACGAAAAGCTCATATTTCATTCTTTGACAGATGAACAACATGCATTATACTATTTGATACACGTAAATGCACACACAAATTGAACAAATGTTTAAAGTTCATAAAGATAAATATAGATCTTATATTACGTTGCAACTATTTTAAATGTATTTTCATTGAAAAAGAAATCTACGTCAAAATATTCTTCGATGAGTTTTTTTTTCTTTTGTTAACATCAACGTTAAATTTTATATCGATTCAATATAATTAAATAAAGCATTTTCAAGGTCGTGAGTCCGATACGCCTACAAATGAATGTTGACGTTTCTTCTTTCAAAATATAAACCATGTATGAAATCAAAAACTACAAGTAGTCGAAAGTAATTTGTTGTCTTTTGAAGTCACCTGGAATTGACTTTATCTTTACAATTAAAATACTCGAGTTCATATTTTTCACGGAAAGATAATTATTATGTTTTCTATTTAGAGTTTTCTGCGATTAAAACAAAAAAAGAAAGAAACTTCATTAACGCACTATTGATCTACAAGAAGCATGCAATTTTTTTCTTCTTCTTGAGACAATTTTTTTAATATAAAATTACGTCGAATATATCTCAATGACTCTTCCAAGTGCATAACCACATATAGCACATGTCTGCCAGTTTGAAAAACATTGTCTAGAGCAAAGACCAATATGAGTACATTGAATTGAGACAAACAAAGATAAACAATCGGAATTTAAACATGTTTTACATTGAAATAGATGATTAGTCATTGGATTTCTGCTTTCTGTCGAAAGATCATTCAGTAAACATCTGAAACAAGAAATAATATTATGAAAATATGAATCTGGTTTGAAGATACTGTTTATCATTTGGTAACATTTGTAAATTTGTTGAATTAGAAACAATACTGCTGAGAATATGAACTAATGGGCCATCACAACTAGTGAATCGATTGATATCTAAAGAAAAACAAGCGTTTGTTTTTGTTCATGAAAATTTTGATTGTAATTGTTTGAAAATTAGATCCGATTGTTGTGATAATTGTTCATTAGTTGGAATGAGAAGTGCTGATATAAGTATTTCTGGTGTATCGCAATTATTTGTGTCATAAAAAGTAGAATTTTATATTATCTATGGTTTTACTATCAACTTGATAAGTTTTATTCGAAGCTTCAATGTGAAGTGGTGCTCGGCCTGAAGAATCTTATAAAAGTAACTTGAATATTGAATACTTTTCATCATCAATAAATCTTTTACTTCGTAACTGTTCAGCATATGTACATCGATTGTTATGTACTGTCATTAGATCATTTTCAAGATTTGAAATAGATAGCTGAACATGACAAGAGAAACATTCAACCATAGAGGTTTGAATATTGAAATAGAAACCTAGTGTTGATAGATGTTCAGGTGAATGAACAGTAAATAAATGTAAATGTTCTTGGAAAGATTTAATTCTGATTACTGAAACTGACATCAAATGAGATGATGGTCGAATTCTTCGATTTTTTGGAACAGCTTTCACTATAGATGATGATGATGATGGAGTGAAATCATTTCATCTATATAAAACAAAGGGACATGCCGGAGAAAGAACTTGATGAACTTTATATGGATCATATTGATGAGTCCAATCTTTACAAAATATTCTACAGTAAATACATGTAGCAACAATTTGATTATCATCTGGTTTGAAAATAAACCAGCCAGCTTCTTTCATATGCATACGACACGGATATTCTCTTGAAAAACGATGTAAATAAGTACGTTCACGTGCTTGTTGAAAAGGTTTTGTTTCAATCAATACAAAGTTTTTATTCAAACATTCTATCGATAATTCAATCAATTTTAGACTATAAAATCTTTTTCATATATTTCTATTTTTGACTTACCTGGTTCAGTAGTTAAATCAGACATATCCATTGTTATTTTGGTCTTCAATTATTTTTTTTTATTATGTCTTAGTATATTAAACAAGATGTATGTTTATATAAGTAAAGTATTGAGTCAGAAGAATAATAAAGTATGTATTAACTCATCTCTTATTCATGGTGAAACTTCATGCGTCATTGTTATTTTAGTCGTGCTGTTTTACTTGGTAATTTCCAACATGGCGATACTGAATACTGGGTAAAACGTAGTAAATTTTTATTTATAAAAAAAATAATTTGTACAATATATGTAACAATGAATTTGAAATAGAAAAAAACCGAAATCGAATTATTTTTTCTCACATTCAACACGTTTTGAAACAGTACCAAAGATTTGATCGAAAATTCTGGTTTGTTTTCCATAATTCATTCCATTTTTTCCATATCGATGATGTAAATCATGATCTTCAATACATAAAACCATATCAAATGGTTCCAAGACTTCATAAAGAATAACATGAGGCCAGTAAGCACGAATACCTGAATGACCAGTTCCTTCAATATAAATCAAAATACATTGAGCTATCCAAAATTCATGAGTCGTCAAAGGAACAACCAAAGTTGCTAAGATTGGAATTGCAAATATTTCGATAACTTCTTGAATATCTCCAGCTAGAATCGATTGAATTGGCGTTGGATGTTTTGTACAATGATGTAAACTATGAATTTTCCAAAGAATAGGAACTTCATGACAAGCACGATGATAACAATAGAAGAAAAAGTCTAATGCAATCAACCAAATCGCTATTTTAATGATAAAAAGCCAAGATATTGTATGACCAAGTGAAGGCGGTTCATTTCGATTATAATCTCCAAGGACAAATCCAATAGCAGTACGTGCAAACAGATAAATTGCAATACTGACAACAAGTCGAGCAACCATATTATCTGGAACATAATCACGTGGTCGTTGATCTTCATCGAAAGTTCCATACAAATCCATAAAATAATGAACACGTTTAATCATAAACATTGTAAAAGTAAAAAACGAAAGAAAATAATAAATATAAGTGACAGCGGGATGCCACGTATGATAATAACTATCTTCAGGAACGAGATGATACCAAAGTGCATGAATGATTAATGGAGGAGAAATATGTAAAAGTAACCATAAACGTTCTCGCCAAACATTGTGAACTGGTGGTGCATTGGGATTTTTCGGTTGAACTTTATAACATTTGTCACTAGCGAGATCGATGGCAGCTAAATGTTCGAAAATATTTCGTTCCCAAAAGGATTTAGTCACCCATTTTGCTGTTGCACGAAGTTTGTATGATATTTCAACGGGATTCTCAGTAACTGTCGTCGTAGTCATTTTAAAAGATTCGTAAGAAAGATGCTGATCCTGCCTCTATGTGTTTAGTATTTATATGCGTCTGCTTATCGATATAAATGACGTTGTATCTCTCAACCTTTTTTTCGCAAGTTCGAACTAAGTTCACGTTAGTATGCAATTACTTTTTGCACTTTCTTAGCTTTTCAGTCTTCATTCAAACAAAACAACAATTTCTTCGTTCTTATCATTTCAAAACACACCTTTGATAACACAAAAATAAAGCGAATGTTCTCGTGCACTTCGCTATTACGCCGATAGACACTAAATGAGAAAATCTCAGTTTTCTATTTTCGCGTCTTCTGCAGTATCTTTGAATATGAATAAATACAACAAAAATGACGTCCCATGGAGACACAACATGAGAAAAAACAAGTCATAATTCTACCGATGATTCAAAAATAATCGGAAGTGTGAGAAACTCGAGAATAAATTTATTTTGAATGAATGCTCTCATTTATCAAAAAGAAATTTATGCGTCTTTTTTTTAGCGAATTATATTTGCATGAGAAGGTTTATAAATCTTTTTTTTGATCTCTTGAGCTTTTCTGTCACTCATTCGCACTTTTGAAAAGTACGTTTTGATATTTATATAAATGAACATCACACAGACACGAGAATATCTCTTCCGTTTTAGTTTTTTTCCTAATGAACACAATTAATAGCAGTTTTCAAATGTCGAATAGCAGCGGACAACAGACGAGTAGCTCGAGTATTTCAATATCAAATTATATTTTACTACCAATTCTGTCTTTAACCGACATATTTGCTGTTGCCTACATAATTATTGTTTTATCTCGATCAACACTTCGCAATAATAAATTAAATTGGTTTACAATAAATATATGTTTGACGAGTATACTTCAAAGTACAGCTATGTTACAATCAACTCTACGACAATTATTTGATCTGTCTACTGTATTCTCTTGTCGATTATTAACTTATATATCAGTCGTAGGTGCCTCACAAATAATGTATTCTCATGTTGTAACAGCAATCAGTCGATTTCTAGCAATTGTCTACGCAAATAAACATGTTTTTCGTTCGACACCATGTGCACTTCTATTTATTTTCTCTGGTTGGTTAATTGGTTTCGTAATAGTGATACCTTATGTCATTATCGATGGTTTCGGCTGTTCAAGTCCAACAAACGAGACATTTTTGCCATATTATACAATAACAGTACTTCTAATAATTCCTGCAACATCAGTTTCCATATGCAATACTCTCATATTTTTATTTGTTCGTCAATCGAGTCGTCGTGTTCATACTGAAGCTGGAAGAGCAAATCCAATAAATACGCGTGATTTACGTTTAATCAAAACAATGATCGTCACATTTGTAGTTTTCTTTTCTGGATGGGCACCTCTTTTCATTGAACAAACATTCATCTCAATGATTAGTGTTTCGAAAACTGTCGATCAGGTATTTCAAGTTTTACCATCAATCAGTATGCTTGTCGATGTTCTTCTTTTGATTTATACTAATCAACCTATGAGAACTTATCTGTGGCAATTAGTTAAACGTCAACGACAGCCACCAGCTCAAACAACTGTGAAGTGATCATAAAAAAAGAGGAGAATATGATATGTATTTGTGTCTCAATGTAAATAAAGAAAATCTATATTCAAAAAGATTTTAATGGGCAAGATTCAATTGAAATTACAAGTTGTCGAAATCGTTCTTGTAAAACTTGATTTTGAAGACAAGCAAAACCGCCATGTCTTCGTTTTTGTTCGATTTGTCTGTTCATATCTCCGATACATATCCACGGATCATTGAAACTCACAAGCCATTTCGAATGATCACTATGAACGGTGAAATTCAATGAAACTTGTTTTATATTTTCAGTATGATATTCTCCTGTACAATTCGATGGTAAATTCATTTGTCCACCATTCGACCATGTTTCACTGAGCATTGATGTTCGAAGTGTTGGAACGATCAATGCACTTGAAATGTCAAGATCAGCTAAACCATATTTACTAAAGATTTCGATTCTTATTGACGAAATATTCAATGAAGATTGATAGATGTATGGTGGTTCGGTAATGTGAATTCTTTTAGGAATAATACCATTTGAAAGTATTGGATAACGTTGAATTGCAAAATCAGTTACTCGAGATGAAAATACAAATGGTCGAATGTATAAAAAATATTTCGAAAGTAAATCAATTGAATTTGATGAAAAAGACGAAGAAGCATTTAAACTTATGCATAACATTGTTTGACCGAAGATACGACCTAAAGATATATGTATCTAATTATTTAATCTTTGAAGAATTGACTTTTGAATAGAATCTAACCAGAATTTGGATATCCGTAACCTTGTTCAATAGTTGGAGGAAAATGAGGTACACTATGAATCAGCCAAAATCCTGTTTGTGTTTCATCTTGAAATGCAAGAACACCTTTTGAATGACCGTAGATCAATGTCAATGGATGATTTGGTGGTTGATCATTATAAAACATAAACGAATTTTCGTTGGATTTATATAATGGTTCTAAAGTTAGACCAGTTAACGACAATGATGATGCAATACTTTCAGATGAAACATGCCAATGATCTATTGATGAAGAACTATCCAAATAGATGTAACCAGTTCCATTAGCTATATATGGATCGATTGATTTAGGTACATGTGGTAATTTATAAATAATAAACCAATCAATACGTTCGTTGAAATGATTTCGACAGACACATTCCGATGGATTTGTGTCAATCTTTGAGAAATATTGTAAGTATTGAATATTAATTATTAAAATGAAACACAATATAATTGCACATGAACAAATAATCTATATTTATTCATGAAAATCTATAGAGATAGATAAATTCGAATAATAATTGACCTACCATGATTTCATTTGTAAATATTTCGAGATTTTGTTATGTTTCAATCATTAAATGAATTTTAAATAAATTTGTTGATAATCGAATATTTGAAAAAAAATGTTTTCTTAACTGCTGATAATCTTTTGACATTCTTCACAGAGGATCGAGATGATTCAATCATAGGTGATTGGTGGATGAAGGACGAAAGAAACGTTCCTATCCCTTTTTTTTCGTTTTAAACCATTTAAATCATATAATGCGGTCAAAAATTGCAACTATCGATAAATACCTACGACCTTCCGATCCCAAAGCTGTGGACGGTCTTTAGTAATACAATTAATTAATAATTTAATAATTTTGAATAATTCTTGTATAGGTGCTATTGGACCAGAACGCACAAAAAAATGGTACAATATTTTATGTATTTTATATGTTTGGTCGTGATTTTTCAAATTGCACGATTGTTTTCTTATCCGGCCGATGCATTTAAACAAAAATCGGAATATCAAACATCATTATTTACATTAATTCTGATTGTGATCACAACATCGTTCGATGCGATCCCAGGTCTAATATCGCATATAGAACAATTAACTAAACCAATCAAATAATTTAGTAAATATATATATATATATATATATGTTTCAACCTTTCTCTTTTTTGTCTATTGTATTTTTGACAATGACAATGCCAGTAGTGAACTGTCGAAAGCTCAAATAAAATAGATTTCCCAAAAAAATCAAATGTTTTTTTTCTTTTCTTTCATCCTCAATGGATAGACCCCATTGAGTTACATATGTTACTTGAAAAATGTCGAATATATCTTATTTAAAAAAAAAGGAAACAGTTCAGATCTATTTATGAACAATAAAACCATTTTTAATAATATTTCTCTGATATGTCGGTGGATCATAAGGTTTGTCTTCGTCAACTTCTCGTTTTGGTTTTGGAATTCGTCCGCCTCGTTTAGCTCGATTTTGTGCAATAACATCCATTAGACGTAGAGGTGGTTCCGTACTTTTCGGAATATTTGGTTTGATTGCTGGCTCATGAATTGGTGATGATCGATTTGTTGGTACTCTTCTTGTTGTTGCTGGTGGTGACACATCATTTCGACGGTTCACTCTTGTTATTGCTGGTGAAACCGATTGATGATTCACAGCAGGACGAAGAGGATTTTCTTGTGGCGGCGGTGGACGACGAGGTGAACGAGACGTTGCCATTGGTGGTACTACTGGAGCAGGCGGCGGCGGTGGAGGAGGTGGTGGTGGTGATGGTGATGATGCAGGTCGAGGAGATTCGTCTGCATAAACTGTACGTCGAGTAGATCGAGGTTTTTCGTTGTACTGAAAATGAAAAAGAAAATGATTGTTTGTAGTTTGTATAGAAATTATAGTTTACAGTTTGTTTTGGTTTTCGCTCTTTAACAATATATTCGACTTGTTCAGGTTGATCATCTATTTGATATTCATATGGATCCGATTGATCTTCTTCATAAACATATTCGACTGTTTTTCGTGGTGAATGTTTTGCTGGTACAAAAACGTGTTTCCGAGATGTTGATACGGGTACTTCTTCAACATATTCCACATCATTTTCATCATCATAATCATAATTTTGATATTGTTGAATAATTCTTCGTCGAACTAATTGTGGCGATTGTTTTTTTTGTATTTTTTGTTCTTCAAAAATCGGTATATCTTCTAATTGTGTCACATCGAAATGATCTCCATATTCAATTGGAATATGATAAACAACTCGATGTTCACCAAAATCTTTCTCAACAATATTATATGTTCCACTTCGACGTTTACTTACAACAACACCTTCCTCACTCGGAATAGGATATGAATAGATTTTACGTGGACTAGTTCGATGAGTTGTGTAGTAAAATTCATCTGATGGATAATGTAAGTCAGATGGTGAGAGTCGGCTGGTTGTCATCACAAACGAAGATCGCGAACGACAATAATAAAGAGCAAAAAAAAATATAATGAAAAGAAAACGAATAATAATATAATTGAAGAGAGAGAGAAAAAAAAAGAAATGGAGAGAACAGAAAAAGAACAAAATCATAAAATGATTGCTTGAACTCTTTTTTTTTGTCGATCGTGAATTTTGAAATGCAAGAAAATGAGTCAACATTGTTAAATAAAAAAAAGGCTCGAGAAGAGATCAAATGGCAGCGAGAAACCTATCCAATTACTATTTTACAATAGTGAATTTCTTTTCATTTTATTTCGAATAACTAAAAATCGATCCGGATAAAAAATTTTCAAAATAACAACAACAAAGAAAAAAAAAACAAAATATTCTAAACATTTAAATCGTCATTTGTACTTTCTTCTAATAATTGTTCTCGATGCCATTCGGCCCATTCGATCGATGACAAATCATCTGGTTCTCGTTCCGGATGTTTAACCCATTTTCTGCGTTGAGCCATTTCAAAACCAACAAATACAACTGCTAACATTAAATAAGCAACAGAAAATTTCCATCCATCATCATCTTTTTTAACTAAAACACCAACTTTAGGTGCATTGATCAAACCAAAAAAGGCGAATAATGCTGCTAAACATGACCAAATTGCTGCTCGAACAAATTTTCTATCGATCATATACATAAATATTGCCGTTAGAAATATACATTGAAGAAGACTTCCACCAGAAAAATTCAGAAGACCGGAATACGAAAATTCTTTGATAGCTGCTGTTATATTGACATCAAAATCTGTATCGTTGACAGTAAATCCTCCGTATGCACCTGAAACACCAGTAATTATTGTTCCTTTAGCCCAATCAGCTATAACTGGCATTAAACCAAGAAGAAATGCTGGATAATGTCGTTGAGGAGTGATAGCAAGTGTATCTGCACAAATAACCAAACCGATAAAAATCTAAAATCAATTCAATTTCAAGACTAACAAATAAAAATTTTTAAAAAAGAATATTTACAATAATTGGATTGACTGAAACAATGGAAATGATTGATAATAGAAGAGCATTGATACCGAAGAAACATAACGGTAAAAAGGCAAGACCATTAGCAATTGAATAGGCTTGTTTAGCACCCATCTTTTTAAATGCTGGATGACCAATAAAAGCTAAACGAAATTAAATGTCCTTGTGGTCAAAAAAGATATCGTCATGTCTTATCTTTTAACACGAATATTTGCAAAATACCTCGAGAAAAACATCAACAAAATCTTCTTACTTGTCATTCCAAGAATTGATCCAAAACTACTTGCAATGAGCGTTCCAATACCATCGGCAAACATCGATTCACGTGTTGGATATAAATCTCCTGCACGTTTAGCCGATTCAACACATTGAATTGTTCCGATAGCAATTGAAATAGCTGTTGGAATTGTGATCGATAAATAAGGAGTTATTTCATTGAAATTATTGAAAATTTCTTTCAAAGGAAACTGTAAACCATAGGGTTGAACATATTGAGTCGAATTTCGTACGTCAACAGCATGATTCAATCCTGTTGCCCATCCTAATGCTGTGCCAACGACTAAGGCAACAAATGCAATTGGAATTGGACCGAAACGAACTAAAATTCGATTTTTTTTCTTTGTCGAAAAAAAAAAAGAAATTTTAGATTTACCTCCTGAAAAATAACCAAGCATAACGATAGCAAACGGAACAAATGAAACAATTGGAGAAGCAGCAACAGGCAAATATTCATTCAATGCTAAATAAGTAAAACCGATTCCTGAGATTGATGAAAGAAGTGCAACACCCGGTGTATTCTTTCGAATAAGTTCACCAACAACACACAATACAAGAAGAATAATTCCTGTCATGAAATTACTTGCTATAGCAACATACCAAGCTAAATTTTCACATTCTTCATCTGAAGCACCTCGTTTTTTACAACTAGAAAATGTTGGTAAGATTATACTGAAAATAAATGCAACTAAACAAGACAAAAAAAGCAAATAGTTCGAAATTTGATTTTATTAAAACAAATTTACATGCTCCTGGAGTGTTGATTCCATATGGCATTGTACAAACATCACCACGATTTTCTCTATAAGCAAGTTTTCTCGCCATGTAAACGTAATACAAATTGCCCCATAACATTGATAAAGACACACCTGGAATGATTTTACCATAGATAATATTATTGCTAAAGAAATGTTGAAGACCAACAATAACAGCAAATAATGTTGCTAAATTATTCATAAATAGAGCAACAAATCCATCGATATCACCAAGAGTAAATAGAGGAAATTTCGGATTTGGTCGAAAGGCATTTAACCATTCTTTTGGATGAAATGTAAATAAAGTTTTTAATTCATCAGTGACTGCTGATAATGTTGAACTAAATCCAATATTTGTATTCTCTTGATTATATGACTCTGTTGTACGTTTGACAGTAACACCTGTTCCATCGTTTATTCCACCTGAATGTTCAGTTGGCATTAAAATAATTGGTGTTGACTCTGATGTATTAGAGGTGGTCATTGGACTCGAATGTATTCAAACACAACAAAAAACCGAATGTTATTATAGATGAATGTTTTATCACTATTTATACAAAAAACATTACTTTTTCTTTCTCTTTTCATTTTTTTGGACTCGCTATGTCATATTTGTTGATGTAGGTATTATCTTTCGACTCTGACACACAAATATAAAGGACACGGTTTTTTGTCTTCATTATCATCATTACCCTGCAATTCTGCCTTTTTTTTTATCAACTCAAACAAATAAATAAACATTCTGTTTTCTTGTCAAGATTTCGATATTCCTAATACGAAAACTCCTATATCAATCCTATGATATTTTCAAGAAACGAGCGTCATCTGTTGACACAATTTTCGTAATGATTGATTTGTTCGTAGGATAACATAACTAACTTTCTATTTGTTACTGATAAATCAGTTGAATTCTTCTCAAAATCCCACATTGAATTGAATTGAATTGAAAAACGAAATGACATCAAATATAATCGAAAATCCTTCTCCCGAATTTGAACGTCAATTCGTTCTTGCGATAAATGCACGACGAAAACTCAAAGGCGTAAGAAATTAACTGTTGATTTCGTTGAATCAAATGTAAATTCGAATGTTTAGAATAAACCAAAATTAGTTGTAACTTCTGATCAAGTTTTATCATCAAACAAAGATGATGATAATTCAACTAGAAATCAAGTGATTTTAACTGTTAAAAGTTTGCAATCATTATTACTCAGTTGTATTGATAAATCTCCACGTGCTTACAGTGACAGGTTAAACATCTTTTCCCAGTTTTTTTGTAATCTTTGAAAATCTTTTTGCTTTTCGATTTAGTTGGTGTAAAATTTTACGTGTTCAAAAACTCGAACAAATCGTTGTTGTTGTTGTTAACGGAATAACTGATCAAGATTATATCGAATTAAAAGATACAGAAGAGTTCAGAGATTGGAAACAATTATTTACATCAGTAAGAAAATGATTGAATACAAAAAAATCCAATGAACAATTCATTGTTTTGAAAGGATACAATTTGTCATGAATTTCGTTTTCATACTCAAATGAATATTTCATTTATTCAACAATTTAGTCAAATAGCTGCGAAATCGAAATCATCGAATCCATCAAAAGGTAAAACTTGATGATCTTTCTTTTTTAAATCCAAGTAAAACTTTTTTCTATCTTGTTAGATAATTCACTATTAAAAAGCAAAGCCGTGCAGTTGAGTAATAAAAAACGTTCATTAGAAGAAGATCAAGATCAAGAAAAATCAACTAAAAAATTTGTGAAAACTTGTGAAGATCAATTTTCTCGTACTAAATTAGTTTTAAATTTGAAACAATTGATTACCGGCAACTATCCATGTCCAATTTATAATTCATTTAAACATTTCCGAGAAATAAAAAGTTCCTACAAACCAGTTTCGTCTTCAAGTCGAATTTTTGCATTGGACGTTGAAACTTATTCGGATTTGACGAATAATCGACAAATTCCTTATTGGATTTCAGTTGTCGACGAACAATTGAATTGTGTTTATCAAGTTTTGATTAAACCAAATGATCAACAACATGCCGATGCTTATCAACAACGGTTAGCAGAGATTTTTAAATCGAATAATCGAAGAATAGATTTTGTTTTAGTCGAGATCAAGTTCAACAATCGGTTTCCGAGATTCAAGAATTAACATTAGAAGAAGTTCAAAATGATTTAGGCAATTTGCTAGATGAGGATTCGATTTTAGCTGGACATAGTATTGAAAATGATATGAAATATTTACAAATCTATTATCCGTATGTCATTGATACATCGATTATTTTCAATGTAACTGGTTCAAGAATTGAAAAATCAAGTCTACAGAAACTCTACGCCATTTTCTTCGGGTAGAAAAAATCGACAAATTCTTTTTCTCAGTCTGATTGTTCTTTAAAATTGAATAGACGTTTGATACAAAAGATTCGTCTTGAACACGATCCAACTGAAGATGCTCGAGCAACTATGGAGTTAATCTTGTTAAAATTGAGTAAAAATATCGAGTTCGGCGATTGGTTTCTCGGTGGTGTTGATCATTTGAAAGTTTTGGGCAATTTCGATTCATTAGAACTCAATGAAAATATCGAACAATGTCAAACATTTTTATCTCAAACAAAATTCGGTTTACAAGAAGATTTTTTCAAGAAAATCAAACAACAAAACAAAGGTTTAATCGTCGAACAAAAACTCAATGAAAAACCAATTTCTCTGCCAACGATTCACGTCGAATCCAATCGACAAGTTTATAAAACATGTGTAGAAAATCTTTCTCAACATGATTTCATTTGGTTGCAATTCTATTCCGAAGACGATCAACATCAATCGTCATTGAAAAAAATCAACAAATATCTTTCGAAAATCTATGAAAATCTACGTGAAGATTCGATTGTTATTGGTATTTTCTCAGGAAATGATTCATTTTCAAGATCGTTTATTCGGATTAAAGATCAAGACAGATTTCTTCCGTTGACTATCGATGGAAAAGAATATCCTTATGATTTAAAATTAATTAAAATTAAATCATAACAATTCGACTTGTTGTTTCTTTTCTTTTGTTATTGATCTGTTTGTTTGAACAGATCAAATAAAAAACAAAACTTTGTCCTGAAGTATCTCGTGTTGGTTTTTGTTTATTTTGAGAATCTTCGAGTTAGATAAGAAATCACCTCAGTTATAAACAACCGAGAAAAGTAACTATTGTTTCAAAGAAGATGTTGTGCGAGATAAGTGTTTGGTCCGGATATAATTTCTTTCTAACATGGATGATTTTAACATTGATGGCACTCGTTGTACTTATTGTGTTTTCTTCGTTGATATTCTACCATTATTATGTTAAAATAACATTTGAAAAATGGCTGAAAAAATCCAATCCCAAATATCCATCGGCAGTTGCTGTTCGAACAGAAATTATCTTAATGTTGAAAGGTCTTCTTTCGGCGACATTATGTCCAGCCATTGCTTTACATTTAATGGGAAAAAATCAATTGCAAGGCTACTGTGGTGTTCAACCATACGGTTGGAATTATTTGATATTCAGCTTTTTTGTTATTTGGCTTTCAACGGATTTCTTTGAATTTTTTTATCATCGAATGGGTCATACGATTGATGCTTGTTGGAATATACATAAGTCTCATCATCAGTTCTTTAATCCAACACCATTCGCTGTTATAGCTGATGAATATTTCGATCAATTTGTTCGAGCTTTACCTTTAGTTATTCTACCGGCAATCATGCCAGTTAATATGGATTTATTATTTTTTCAAGTAAAAACAAATTCTAGAAAAAAGTTTATTGACTTTTTGTTGTTTAGTTTGCAATGTTTTTCTATGGTTATGGAATTTATCTTCATTGGGGTCATGAATTTTCGTATCCCGATGCTCATCATCCAATAATCAATACATCATTTCAACATTATTTACATCATTCAATTTCAATTAAAAATCAACCTTATCATACAGGATTTTATTTTAAAATTTGGGACCAATTATTTGGAAGTATTTATCCTGAAGACAAATGTTTTTGCGTTAAATGTCAACAAAAACAAGGACAACGAACACGAGATGTTTTTGAAAAAACAGAAAAACCGGATTATTCAGTTCTTTTACAATGGAGTTTTTGGTTGAATAATAAAATGAAATAAATTTCTTTCGTCGTACATCAGCCAAAAGATAATTCGAATTAAATTGATTGTTAAGTTTGATAAAGAGGGCAAACATACTAATCATATGAATTGGAATAAAACTAATCATTAAGGCTGCTGTTGCAATAGCGACCGATTGTTCACATAAATGTTCGAGATCTTGAGGAGAAATGCCATTGACAGTTGTCGTTACTGTTGTTGAACTTTGAATAATAATACCAGTGGTCGTTAAATTTGTAATAGGAGTCGATGTCCCAAGTGGCTACAAACAGAATTTGATTTTTTGAAAATTTGAATTTATGAAAACGAATCGTACACATGTTGTGATGAAATGTGTTGTTGGAGGAGTTGTTGTCGTTGTTGTCGTACTCGAAACAACCGGATCCCAAATATTAAATACCCAAAAATTAGGATCTAAATTTTCAAAGATGTTCATTCCAATCGATAGTTGAAATCTTTACCGAAAATCGGATAAGATTCCAGCGCACAAAAAACATTTCCTGATGCAGCACCACTTCCAAATAGAACATAATAAAACGCACCTGGCGTCCAACTCGCATTCCGTACAACAAACAAAACAGTCTGTCCACTGTAGATTACATCTGTTGAAAAACCACAATCAATTTGCCAAACAGGTGTCGACGGATCTGATCGATCAAAGATTTGAATATAAGTTCCATTTCGATTTGGATGATAAACTCCGCCCGTAGCTAAAATATTAAATCGAACTCAAAAAAAAATCATTTCAATCTATTTGTGTACCTTGAATACTAAATAATGAATGATTAGCAAAAACTGTTCCAAGAGGCGATGCGCTCCCTAAAAACAAAACAAATATTTGTCCATTTTCAAATCGAAGTAATGTTTACCTTGAACAAGAATTGGTTTTCTTAAGTTTGGGGCTTCATAACCAACAACATAACTGATACAATATTGAGGGCCCGTTAATTCTTTTTGATCGATTGATGCAGCACAGAAGACCTACAAAATATTCATTTTGTTTGACTTTGTCTAATTTAATTTAGTAAATATAGTCTAGACTTGAGGTCCTTTTTGATCGTCAGTGGGCATCCATGTTAAAGTAATATACCATTGATCTGTTCTACCACTCACAGGAGCTAACACAGTTTTTTTTCATATATAAAGGTGATGTTGTCATAATTTCAGTAATGTAATCACCTGCACAATAAACCGATGCAACAATACGTTCACTATAAGTTTGATTTATCGGAACACCTAATCAAATTTGTCCTCAATTTCAAAAATAGTCGTCTTCTTTTTTTTCTTACCAATAGAAGCTCGATTCGGTCCATCACCAATTATCAATGGTGTAGAAGAACATGCTCCATTCGCTGGTATATATGTAAAAATAAGCCTAAAATACAATTAACAATTAAATTTCAATTGCTACTTGAGCTCATATATAGTCTTTGACCATAATAGCTGCAACATAAGTACTGGTTTTGATATTCAAAGAGATATCTGTTGGTCGTCGAACAGCGTACCATGTTAGGGTACAATCACTGAATGATTATGAAAAGAAAAGTGAATAATTAACTAAGTTTATTTGGCAGAAAAACTGAACCTTGATGAAATATTTGCATTGGCTAAATTTCCACAAATATCATCACATTCATTTCCAGCTGAACCAGTATCACTCGCCCAACGACATTGTAAAGCATTTGTTACATCCCAATCAGCTGCAGGAATTTGAATAATTGCAGTTTTATTTTCAATCACACGAATCAATTTTATTTTCAAAATAAAATTATTTCTTCTGAATAGGAAATATCACCTAGTGATGAATTGATCGGATATGATTGTTCCGCCCTCAAGAGACACAGAAGACTATTAACTTTCATATTTCATTTTACTTTGTTCTCATCGCACAGACGAAATATCACATAGATTTCGACGGCGAACATATTATCAAATTGTTCGAGATTTTTGAATAAAATAACCTATTTTCGCAAAAATAGGCCAAGAATTAGGACGAAAACCGTCTAATCATCATGACGAAATACATCGTTCTCTTTGTCTTTCATTGTGAGTTGACTGATATTGAAATCTACCTGTAAGATAAATAATCAATTCGAAGATCACGCTTTTCGTCATTTTATCACATCGAAAGATGACTCGCTTAAAAAAAAAAGAAATTTCTATTGTTATTCGATGAGATCAATATTCAAACTGATAATTATAAAAGTCAAATCAAAGTTCTTCACTAGTTTTTCACTGGAATTTTTCTTTTGTTGAATTTAAAATCGAAATGCGTCATCTATTTGGTTTGTTTGATTAAAAACCATGAGTGATAAATTATCATGAAAATGTTCTTATCGCAAATGTTGTTAATATTCATCATTATTTATATTCAGTTGTTTTTCATATTCTCAATAGAATCTAGTTTCTATTCGACGTGTCACAAAAAAATGGTTTGTTTTCATTTCAAATAATACGAAAAAAAGAAGAAAAAAAGATTCTTGTTTTGGTTTCTGTTAGGCATCACCATCGAATTCAAATGATGAACAAAAACGTGAATATCTTTTCAAAATTTTAGTCATCGGAGAAGCTGGAACGGGTAAAACAGCTCTGGTCAAACGTTATGTTCATAATTATTTCTCTGAACATTATCGAACAACTGTATAACATTTCGATTCATTCATATTGAATTTAGTCTGAAAAACTGCTTTTTTTTCGTTAAGATTGGCGTTGATTTTGCACTGAAAATAGTTAAAATCGATGATAGTATTGTTGTTCGTCTTCAACTTTGGGTAAAATTTCTAATTTTCGAAAAAAATAACAACGAAGATTTTGTTTTAAAAGGATATTGCTGGACAAGAACGATTTGGTAATATGACTCGAGTTTATTACAAAGACGCAGTCGGTTGTATTGTGGTTTTTGATGTCAGTCGTTCGACAACTTTCGATGCTGTTTCGAAATGGAAAGCAGATCTCGATAGTAAAGTTCAATTACCCGATGGAGGTACTGTTCCTTGTCTTCTCTTGGCAAATAAAGTACGAAACGAAATGAAACAAGATTTTCAATAAAAAAAAAAAAAACTTCTTTTTTTTAGTGTGATTTAACTCGAGACAGTCTAATTAATAATGCTGATCAAATGAATGCTTATTGTCGAGAAAAAGGTTTTTATAAATGGTTTGAAACATCGGCCAAAGAAAATATTAACATTGAAACATCAATTCGATCGCTGATCGATGAAATTATGAAACATACAGATAGAATCAAACCAGTCGAACGTACTCTCATCAGATTAGAAGATCCAGTTATAAATAAAGACGACAATAAAAAATCTGGAGGCGGTTGTTGTAGTGAAAAATAATCATTTCTCTTTTCTTTTCTTTTGTTTGTTTCGTATGCTTTTGAAATTTTATTCGTTCGTTCTTTTAACTGTGTTATTCAATAAACGTATTCTTATTTATTTTTGCAAGAGACATCTTTATCTTTTGACCAATATGGAAAATAAATTTGTAATTTCATGATTTTCTTGATTTCAAACTAAAATCTCATGATTTAGAAACGAATTCGTCGTTTATTTGCAAGTCAATTGACAATAAAACATAAATTAAAATTAACAATTCCAAATGAAAACGAGATCGATGGCGTTTTCGAATTGTTTATCAATGAAATGTTGAAACAATTAAATAGAAAATTAATCAAACAAAATGAAGATTTAAAAAATGAAAATAATAAACAATCACCGTTATTTATTCAACGAAAACAATTACAAAAAGATATTGATGAATTTCAAATCTTCGATCAACGAAAAGATTTAGCAAGAATCGAACAAATTATTCAACGAATTGAATATGCACAGATTTTTAATCAAAAGCAGCATGTTCAAATAAATATTCCATCGAAATGTTCTTTTCAAGTTTGTTCGTCGAAATCTATTCATTGAATTTCTATGATTTTGAAATAGATTTTATGTCGAGAATTACTCGAGAGTCTCCGTTGGCCAAATGAGTTATTTGCACCTGAATATGATCGTTGTTTTTGTTCAAATTGTTATCCAACAACAAAGTTAAATATGTATCAAAGAACTATTCAAAATAAATATCCAAAAGTCGTTCCAAAAAATTGGATGAAATTCGGATTAAAAGTCGACGAAGTTCAAGCGAAAATTCATAATATTTGGGTAAAACTAAGAATTCGAATTGAAATGTCTTATAATTATCGACGTTCTATTTAGAACGAATGGGCAGTATCTTATCACGGAACATTACCGAATGCGGCTCTCTCAATGGTTAAACATCGACAAATTTGTTTGCCAGGTGACACACTTTCAGATGGATCTCGATTGTCAATTCGTCGTGGACATATTCCAAAGTAGTTTGTACAAGATTTCACTTTTCTATCTTTTTGTTTGTTTCGTAGTCAAAATGCATTTTTTACATCGCCAACAATTCGCTATGCTTCTCAAAATCATTACGCAAGTCCAATAGAATTTACATCGATTGAAGATAAACGCCGTTATCTCGGCAAAATTGTTTTACGTTGTCGTCAAATGCCGAATTCATTTTCTGTTCAATGTCAAACGTTATCAAATGTGAATAATGATTTTTGTGATTGGATTGGCAACGATGAAATCGAATGGAAAACAGATCAACGTGGAACTGTTGTGTTCGATGGTTTATGCATTCAAATTCAGCCAATTACAAATTCATTTCAACAGACAAATTCTTTGATTTAAGTAGTTATCGATTACGGTTAATATAGAACAAGACGAAAGTGTGTCCGGGTGCTTATGTTCGGAAAAGCGAATCATCTCAACATGAGATCATTCGATACTTGAAAAGTCACGAGACGAGACAAGAGTCAGATCGAATTAACTGTTTCATCCTTCTTCTTGTTTTATTTCGTTTTAAAAGAGAATCAAGTCAACAAGATCATGACAGTGACACCGCACTCTTCTTCTTCTTCTTCTGCTTCTTTTTTTCTCGTTCTCAATGATCAAAGGATGATCTCACCATGCGAAGCAACAGGAGTCATACTAACGAACTCATGCCGATTGATATTCGAGTGAACTAAAATCACTCGTAAGATGAAATGATACATCATTTCAATTATAATTCAAACAATATTACATCGATTTATTTACTTTTGTACATTCACTCGTCTTTTTTTTTCGAGAAGCGGCGCCATCTACTTGTTTGCCAATGTTATAGATTAGTCTCTGGGGGGCATCTTATGATATTTTAATAAATGTTTGAATGAATGAATGATTGGTTTCAATTGTAAATTGTTCGTTTATGTCGATAAGCGTCTGTAAAGATGCACTTGAACATCATCGTGTTACTAAGCGGGATTTCATATTGTATTCCTTTTGTTCAAATACTAATTGATGAAAGATCAACAACAACAACAATAATATTTCCTTTAGCTTGTCTCAAAAGAAAAAGTCAACTGTTTGCATTTAGCCTTCGGGCACCGCACTCGTGTTCTCTAACATCGTCTTCTGTTTCTCTTTCTCAATGATGAGTATGATCAACACAAGTTGTTTCCTTTTCTTCCCTTGTTACTATCACAATATGTCGATGTCGACGAAAGAATTTACGATTCATGCATATGCACACCAGATATTCGGTTTCAACGACCAAACATTTCTTTTATGTTTCTCGAGAAGAAATAATTGGCTTCGTCAGAGGAACAACACAAACAGTCGAGAAAGAAAGAGAGAAGAAAAAAGGTAACTAAGTATGATCAATCTATGAAAATAAAAACAAGAATTCTTTTAAAATACTGTTCTATTTCGAGAATAGAAAAATGTTTGATTGATAAAGAAATATCAAGGTTAAATGTGTAATTAAATATCATCGAAAGAATCTCGAATGAAAATCAATTTTGATCAATATTCTTCTGTTATTGATAAGCGAATGGAGATGTTTCTGGAGATAAGAAAATCAAACGAGAACAAAAAAAGAAAAATTGATCATTTTTTATTATTAATAATGTTTGAAAATTTGTCTTTGAATCATTAATCGAGCATTTTTAAACATTGATTTACGTTTCGAAATGTTTGTAAGATTTATTGTTGAGTAAAATGTCTTTCTCTTGTGACCAGACGCCTTGCGTACATATTGGTCGTTCATTTTAAGCTTATCGTAGTTGAATACACATTCACTCGCACAGTACAGTAGCCGAATAAAAAGTATGTGCGTATGTGTACACGTTTCAATATTGATGTAATCAAATCTCAGCTTGACCTTATTCAACAAGCGTTACTATACTAAAAACTGACTGTTTTTTTTTCTTTCTCTTCTCTTCTCTCTTTCTTGTTCTTTTCTGCGGTTCGTCGAGAATATTTTGTTTAGTCAAACACATTCTCTCGTTTCTCGTTGGTTGTTAAACACAAGTGTCTACGTCGAAGACTAAACGAGCAAAGCGATTTCTCTTTCTCTTTCTGTTCTTATTCGCACGACTAACCATCATTCGTTCGTTATTGACATAGGAAAAGAGAAAAGAAAGACGAGAAAGAAAGAGAAGAAGAAGAAGAAGAAGAAAAAAACGAGAAAGGGAAAGCAAAGTTTGCGTCTCTATGCATTTATCTCCACACGTCGCATAAAACAGAACGTGATGATTGAACGTTTATTAGCACCAACTCCTCCAGCACAATTAACAGAACTCATTTCTGAACCTCATGAAGTAAGAAAAACAAATTCGAATTTGAAAAGAATTTTTCTATGATTTCGTTTTTGGTTAATTTAGTTGACACCATCGTCATTAGTCGATTATGATATCGTTGGAAACAATTGTCTAATTGTTGGAGATAATACGAATTGTAATTCGTGTGGTTTAGTTATAAAAGATGAAAGTTATTTGCGTGTACATAAACATGGAACATTTCATGAAAATTGTCTTATTTGTTACGTTTGTCATCAACCATTGATAACAATTGGCGGAGGATATTTTATTCGAAATGGTTACGATCAACAATCACATTTTATCTGTCGACATGATTATCAAACTGCTCATAACAATAAGTATGTGCAAATAAATATCCTTGATGATGAGCTTTTCTTTTTGCGTTTTTAATGAATAGAAAAAGAGAAAGAGAAACGCACTCATGCGTAGACAGTTACAATTAATTATGAAGAAAAACGACATATCTATAGTTGAGATAGTTGTCATTAAATGTCGTGTGTCATAAATTAGAAAGTGTCGAATATAATCATACAAATGACTTATCGATTGTTCTTTCTTTTTTTTTGCCCTTTTTTTTTCTCATCACACCTGTTTTGTCTTATCATCGATCGATCGGAAAGGCTTCATTTATTCGATTGATCTGACAGAGCTTCTTTAGTTGTGTTTCTCTCTCATTCGGATTATTTCCAGCATCATTATCTGTGAACACTTGCGTTTTTTTGTCAATCATCCGCGTCTAGAACACCATTCAACTCATATCAAATCACTCATATATCTCATTATTCGTTGCTTCTGTTTGTCTTCAAACGAATTTCTTGTTCGAAAATAAAAACAAAAAAAAACGATCGTATAGGAGCACAGTTGGGGGGCGTTCAAAAATCTAAACCTATCGTCGAACGCCGCCTCAAGCACGAAAATAAGTAAACCACTTGTGAATAGATTCTAATCGTACGAGAGACGACTCGGATCGCGCACAGGGGGTCAATTGAATTCAGATCGATTTGCTCGAAGGAAAACTAAAACAAAAATATTTTCGATTTTGCTTGAAGATCATCGTTCGGTTCAATGTATCTTCCACAATGTTCGAAATGTCAAACAATAATCTCAGCCAACGATTTAGTTATGCGTGCTGACGACAAATATATTTATCATATCGATTGTTTTACATGTTGTTTGTGTAATGTTGTTCTTAAACCAGGAGATGATTATGGTTTACATGGATCACTTCTCTTCTGTCGATTGCATTTGGAACAAACGACAAATACGACATTTTCATTGTGTTCACCGATTAAAAATTCATCGAATCATAATTTAAATATGAAAAAATCACGACAAAACGGAACAACACAACGAAAACAACGAACGAAATTAAATAATCTCGATAATAATACGAATAATTTAGAATTACCAAGTAAATTTTCGACTCGATTTTGTGTTCTCATTTTGTTTTTGAAAGATTTTTTGAGTGGTAATGATCTATCAAATGCAGATGTTAATTATCCATCGACATTATTTGCAAATTCAAATTCATCAACTTCTCAACAACGAACGAAACGTAATCGAACATCGTTTAAACATAATCAATTGCGTATTATGAAGAATTTCTTTACTCAAAATCATAATCCCGATTCGAAAGGCTTGAAAATTTTATCACAAAAAACTCAACTCAGCAAACGTGTTCTCCAAGTAAATTCAACGATTTCGTTGTCTTTTTTCTTAAATCTCTTTTTTTCTTCTTCATCATCAAGGTCTGGTTTCAAAATGCTCGAGCTAAATTACGTCGTGGTTTACTTCAGGAACAAGAAAACAAACAAGACAAAGCATCGACATCGATCGATACTAACAATTGTTCGAGCAATGATTTTCTTCAAATGATCACCGACGATGAACTCGCTAGTGGAACATCCAATGATCGAAGTCGAACTGAAGACGACGAAATTATTGACGAATTAGATGACTATGACCATAATAATAATAATAATAATAATAATAACAACAATAATAATAATCAAACTGAATCATCAACAAATTTGAACACACATGAATTTAATCAATTGATGCCGCCTTATCCTATGTACCCACTTTTGTGATATTTTTTTTTCTTTTTTCTTTATTATTAAACAGCAGCAATCCAACAGAGTTCAATCGAATGTCTTTTTTGTTGTTTCATATGTGTGTGTGTGTATTCGATGTTACTATTGAAAAGTTTACAAATGTATGTTAAAGTAACAAGAGATAGAGAACAAGATCGAACTTCCTTTGTTATATATGAATAGAGAAACGCGAGAGGACAATTAAGGGTGGGTTTATTGTCATCGACGGATGTATGTTTCGAGATTTATTCGAAAGAAATTATTTTAGGGCGGATCAATGTTTTTTTGATGATCATATTTTCGAAATAGTTCGAATGTTCTGTTTGATCCATATTTCACTATAAACGAAACGTTTTTTTAAACAATCTTTCGTGTTCATTCATCTTAATATAATCTTCCTGTCGACTTATCTTCTCTCCTGGCATCGCGTGTTAGTCTCATACACAGTATCCTGCTGTGCTATATACGATCGTGCACACTGTCAACAGCAGTACTTCTCTTGTTTTTTTTTCCTAGACTATTGTGTGTGTGTGTATATATAGAAAGTGAAGAATAACCCTATTAGATTGAAGGCACGTGTGTGTGTGTGTGAGTCTCTCTCTCACTTGCATACATTCGTTTGCTCCCCGTTTTTTTTTCTTTGTCTCTTGTCTAATTGAACTAATTGCAAAAAAAGTGAACACGCAAATGAGGCAGGTAACGAGCAAATCATGTAAAAAGAATAACCTGGAAAAAAATGTTTGTCTACTGGATGGAAGAAGAAGAAGGACAATTGACATTGAAGAATACTATTGGGCATTCTCTTTGATCGGATGAGTCGTCCATTGATTTTCGTTTTGTCTCTGTGGAAGACTAAGAGAGAGTTAGGTGAGATGTCATCACCTTGATCTCAATGTGTCAATGTCGGTAAATGTCAATGATGATCATCGAAATAATCATTAGTAATACAAGAACAACAGTTCACTATGTAGTGCGTTTTTTTTTTGTCTCAACATTGTCCAAGAACATGACGAATAATTGAATTCGATCTGAATTGGATAGTTGAGGAGGAGTGTATTGACTATCATTGATACGATAAACGAGTCTAGTCGAATATCGTTCGATGTATATTATGAAAAACAATGACGCCATGAATAAACATTGACATTAGTAGAATGTTGTGAGTAAAGAATCGAGAGAGCGAGAGAAAAGGAAACCTTTTTCTGTTATTCTTGAGCTAACTGGGTGGATAAACGAGAAATTGACATTCCACCTGCATTGACGAAAAGGTCAATACATCGACTAGGAAAAGAAAATATAGACTGCTAATTTGCCAAGAATAATAACATATGAACGAACCGAGCACAACTGTTGATTTGATTGTCTTAAGACAATAAAAACTATCTACTTCTTTTTCTTTTATCGATGAGAAAAAAAACATAGATGACATTTCGAGTTTTTCAGATGTTTTTTTTTCTTTACAAAGCTCACATAAATACAAATATGCTGCACAATTAATGACTAGAAAAAAGACGAGAGAGAAAAAGAAAAGTCGAGCAGAAACAAGGTGTGTAGTCAGTGTTTTTTTTTTCTTTGTTTGATTTCTATACAACATACAAACTAAACATGAATATGCAAAAAAAGAAAAAGAGAGAAGAAACGGCAATGATGAATACTACATGGAACCACATGTTTCCGATTCGCTGAAATTCACCGAAGATGTTTTCGATCGAATGGATTCGGTTGGCGAAGAGAGATTCGATGAATTGGTTGTATCTTCTCGTGCTGGACGAATATCGATCATATTCGAAATGGTTAATGATTGAGATGAATTCAATTGAGATGAATTCGATTGGGATGCAGATTGCGATTGAGAATTCGATGGGATTGTATCACTTCGAGAAACACTTCGACGATATTTTGCACGAGCATTTTGAAACCAAACTTGTAGAACACGTTTAGGCAAATTCGTTTTTTCAGCGAGATTTTTCAAATCTTTTGCATCTAAACGAAAAAAAAAACTAGCAAAAATTCGAAAATCGTTTGGCAAAGACGCAAAATTTGTAACCTGGATTATGATTGAGATTAAAATACGATCTCATACAACGTAATTGATGATGTTTAAAACTGGTTCGTACACGTTTTTGTCTTGCATGATGATGATGATGCGGTCCACCTGATAGATTTGGATTGGATTGATGAGAATGAAGATTACCGTTCGGTGTTCCATTACCATCCATATCGACAATATCGACATAGTATGACGAGTCGATCGATTGACCGAATAATGATCCATCGTTTCCTACTGAAACAAAGATTTAAAAGTGATCATTGAACAAATTCTATTCTGTATTGCACATGAATATTCAAGTATGAGAATGCGTATTATAATCGATTGAACAGCAGTCTCTAATCCGTATTTAAGCTTTTTAAGAGATATATTCTCACTTGAGTGAATATGTCTGTCAATCATCGATAACTAACGGTTTTAATTGAAAAAACACACACACACGTACCCATATTAGATGTCGAAGGAGAAAGTGTAAGGAAATGATCGGATGAAGACATCATTTCATCTTGTTGATGAACTTGTTGTTGACGTTCTTTACGTTTTCGTGTTCGTTTCACCATTTGTGTCGATGATCCACCTGGTGTATTTGTATTTGTTGGAGGAGTCGATGGAATTAATGTTGGAATTGGCGATGTATAATAACCTGAATCATCCAGAAAACCACCAGTCATTGGATTTACATGTGAAAGTGTTGGGTTTTCAATTGGAAAATGAGGATCATATGCAGATTGTTGCTGCTGCTGCTGCTGCTGCTGTTGTTGTTGTTGTTGAGAAGGTAGAAGTTGAAGTGGAGTCAATTGTTGTTGTTGTTCAAAGAAATGATGTCGACAAAAAATTAAATGTTCTTTTAAACCAAATTCATCGCCCGGATGAAGAGGAATATTACAAGTGACACATGTAAAACAATCCAAATGAAATATATATTGTTTAGCACGTAGAATAACTTCATCTTGTCGAATCATTGTATCACATCGTGTGCAAACACGCGAACAATATCTTCTACAGAAAAAAGAAAAAAAAACATTTCATCAATTCAATTTGTCTATTTTTTAAGAAAAAAAAAGTTACTTGATATAATCGTCTTTACAAAATATTTGTCCGTATCTCGCAAAACATGTTCGTTCTTGTTCAAGTGGCATTCCACAATCGAAACATTTCAAACATGATAAATGCCAACTTCGGTCAACAGCCATTAAATAATATCGATCATCGATTAACGAACGACATCCATGACAAACTGTCATCATATTATCTAATGTTGGCATTACTTTTCGATCTGAAATAACAAACTTTGTCAATCATTATTTCATCAATTTCACTTTTTTTTCTTCTTATCTTTCGAACGGATGTAATACGAGAGACTCATTCTTCTACTTGTCTGAGCAATTAGTTGAGAATAAAAGGAAATGTAGGAGGAACAAGACAAACTTACGTTTAACTTACGAAGCTTTTTCAACGGATATCTCGGATCGTTTTTCAAAAAAAAACGAGAGAAGAGAAGAGAAGAGAAAAGAAAGAAAAGAAGGGAGGAGAGGGATATCCGGAAATGTTTCTTTTTTATCTGAGATTTCGAGGGAAAAAAAGAGAAAAAAGATGAGAAGAAAAAATTGTGTTTAGTCGCACGAAAGACTTCTGTCACATGTCAAAAGAAAAGAAAGTATATTGATAATGATCGAACGGCATCGAACGTTATTTGAAGTTAAATATTGAATTTTATTTTCCTCTAAGGTAAACATACGATCATTACGGAGAGAGACAGAGAGAGAAGACGTTTGTTTTGTTTTTTTTTCGGAACCAAAAAAAGGCGCAGTAGGACTATGGAGTTATCCAAACAAACAGCATGTTTGTGTGACTTAACATCAAATAAACAACAGCAGTTCGAAGTTACGGATCATATTTATCTTTGCGATCTTTAAGAAAAGAGAAGTCAGCGCATATGTCACTCGGAGAGACGTTGATATTTTCAGTTGTTTTACCTTTATTTCCTCAATCAATGATGTCAATCTAATTTGATGATGATTGGGATCAATGAATCTATTCTCTGATGCCGACGACGAGTCAAGTATAGACATACATCTGGTTATGCTTGTTCACACTCAACAAGACCAATAACATCTACGACAAAAAGAAGAAACAGAGAGAAAAAGAGAGAGCGAAAAAAATAGCAACCAAGGAATTTTGGCATTAGTGCATTTTTTTCGACCAATCAAAAACAATCTCTCTCTCTCTCTGCCTTCTTTTTTTTTCTTCTCCTCTCTGTTCCTATTTAGTTTTCTATGTGAAAAAGAAAAGAAACGAAGAAAAAGAACAGTTGTGTTCCTCGCTCACACACCTGTTATAACATGTTACTCGACTCACTCTACTAGCAAAGTTCACATAGCATATCGAATGTTGTGTTAAATGTTTTGACAGATACGGTAGTTGCATTGTGTTCGACTCGATCGATATGTGTAAAGCTGATCAATGGTCTTCTTCATTTTCTTTCCTCTCCAACAAAACATATAGAGAAATAGAAATATGTGCAAACGACGACGAACGAAAAAGAATAAATACGTTTCATATATCTATTTAGATTGATTTATGAGAGAAGTCATGTCAAATAATGTTCTGTTTCGACACATTTAAATACATACAAATTTAGTTAGGTCATTCACAATACGTATCAACATTCCTTGTCATTAGACACACATTTCTTTTTGTTTCAAATAAAATTTATTTATTGAAAATAAGTAGATGGCGCTTACATTTAGACGAAATTATTTTAAAATTAAATGTGAAGAGAAATATGTTTTAAGTAAAATTGAGAATTGATTTCATCAGTGGATTAACACAATTGACATCGACTTTACTTTTGATAAAATTTTGAAAATCTCTCATTAATCTTTGAATTTTAATAAAGATTTCAGTGATTCGCATCATTTTGATTGCAGCCGATTCGAATGATGATTTTTCAATTAAATATCGAAAAAGTAAATCTGTATATTTCGAATGAGCGAAAAATGCCGATATACTATCGTTTAATGATGGTTCTTGATCATCAACTGCTGATAAACCTTTGAGAAAAATCATATTCAATAATAATAATTGAGTTAACATTGAATCCTGATTAACTAATTGGTAGATTGTATGAAAAACTGACATTGCTAAACAATTGAATTCATAACCATAACAGAGAATATACAAGCTTTTATAATGTTGGGCAAATGCAATGTCAGATGGCGAATAATTTGTTATCCGCGAGTCCATGTAGATTAATTCTCCAGTTGGATCAAATGTTTCTGCATAACGAATCATTAGAAGTAAGGTTAAATTATATTTAACAAGAATAAATCGATCGTGTTCGTTGAGTTGTTCGAATTCTTCGATTTGTCGAATGAATTGAATGAGTTTGAGAACCGCATAGTTTTGAATATCCAAAGTATTCATATATGCTGACATTCGATCGGGAGCTAACTCAAGTTGAACAAATGTTGAGACCGGAGGAGTCGATTGCAGAGCCGTTTGATAGGCGTTGTCAATCGAATTCAAAAGAGTTCGATCGTTTTCAGTTAAATTCCAGGAAAATATATTTATTTCGTTTACAGGTTGTAAATCGATTGGAGATGATTCGGTTTTTATTGATTTGGAAATGCATTGTGTTGTCGAATGTAAACGACGGTTTTCTTCTAAACGTTGTTGTTTGATTTGTTTTTCTTCAGTTGTTAAAATATGACCTTTATTCATTCCTAAATCGAAGGTTTTTCTTTGCAAATAAAATCGTTATTTTGAATGAACCTGATTGAAAACATTTCAATAATCGACAACGTTGACATTTGGTTTTAATATCAAATCGAATTGGACAAAGAATTTCGAGGAAATTATTTGATTGTGTTAAACATTTCGTTTTTTCCTTAAGAAAACAATGAATTAGTTTGAAAGATCAAAACGAAATTAGATTTACAATTGATTGTAAAGCATTTCGACGAAAAAATGCTAAAAAATTTTGAAAATTGTTTTCAAAACTCGAAAGAAGAACTCGAACCTTTGCAAGATTCACAAGTAATCTGATTGAAATTATAACCCGATGCTGAACCTCCACAAATGACACATGTTAAATCACCTTTTCGTTTCTTTGTATTTGTTGTTTTTGTATTTGTCGGTAAACTTTGATTTTCCTACGAAATCAAAAATAAATCGATTGTCGATTGAGAAATAAGAAAAAAAAAGTCGTTTGTTTACAAATTGATTGAATATTCGTTTATTAAATTGTGAATTTGCTGGTGATAAACACGAAATAATCTTTTGTTGATCGTCAATCGAAGCGATGATCATCACACTTTTGCCTTGTTCATCGTTTTGATTTAAAATCTTCCGAATTTGATCAATATTCGTCATTTAAACTTGTTCGTTTTCTACAGATAAACACACGACATTCAATAAAAATATTTTATTTTTCTTCGAAAAACACGTTTCGGTAATCCGTCATCCGTAAATATCGACGGTTTTTTCTTTTTTTCAACGTAAAAAATATTCGATAATCGTTTGAAGGTGGGTACACCTCTTACTTAATCAGTAGAATGTTTATTTCGGCAGACTTTCGACGAGAAAAATAAAACGGTGACTTGTCAAACGTTCCTTTCATAGTTATACTTCAATCAGTGTACTGAATCGCACGGAAAGTACAAAACTAGATGTCACTTTAACAACAACAAAACTAAGAGTTTAAATTCAACGTCTTTTTTTTTCTTTGGGTTTTATAATTACGAAGAATTTCTCGACATTCGTTTGAGTACTGAAATTGAATTGTTAAAGAATATAAAAAGTATTCGATTATATTGTCCTTGTTGGCAAATGCATTTTTATAATTCAATTGATCGAAGAGAAAGAGCCTACATGATGTAACAAACGTATATATATATATATACATGTGTAGATTTGAACTCATTTCAATTGCAGATTACGTGAAAAGAAAAACAAGAATCAATCGAACTCACATTTCAAATATTTGTCCAACGACATCTATAATTAATTTCCATTCAAGTAAAAAATCCCCATGAAAACGATTTTCAAAAAAGCATAATTCGAAATAAAAATCGAATAAAAAATGTTCAAAAAAAAATAATTAAAAAAATAAACAAAAAATGCATTTGAATTGCGGCGATAGTTATTTGTCAATGGCATTATCAGTGAGCCGAATAAATCAGATAGAACTCTAGACAACAATCAGTGTATTGACGAGAAACAAAAAACCATTTGTATTGTTGATTGATTCGGGGCTAAAATGTTGTTGTTTTCAGATAGAAACTAAAAATGCATTTGAATTTCTCGATTCGAACTGTTCGATGTTATTCTCGAAAGTCGATCTGATCTCGATTGATTTGCTAACTAAATCAATTCTATGTAGTTTGTCCACGAGTTTTTATTGAGAATGACATTAATTATTTGAAACACACACACAACCAATCAACCAGCGTTTTTTTTATTATTCAATTCGAATATATTTATTTTTCAAAAACAAACAAACAACAACAGCAGAACGAATATTTTCTTTTCTGTTGATCTTAAATTGAAATTGACTTGTTAAAAAACAAACAAAATGGCAGATCTCGAAGCTGTATTAGCCGATGTTTCGTATTTAATGGCGATGGAAAAGTCCAAATCCACACCAGCTGCATCAGCGAGTAAAAAAATCGTTTTACCCGACCGAACGTATGTTTAATTAACAAATCTTTTTTTTCTGTCAAAATAATAAAAAAAAACGATTTCATTTTATTCGAAAATAGAGTCCGAAGTGTTACACACAAACATCTGCAGAAAATGTACGAAAATACATTCGAAAAGATTTTCAATCAACAAATCGGTATGTTTTTGACGAATGACATTGTCTTTTCGTGTTAATAATGATATTAACCGATGACGGTCGTTAAACAGTTGTGTGTTGTTGTTTATCGTTGCTGTCTTTCTTTCTTTCTTTCTTTCTGTATCTTCGATTTCTATTTCATGTGTTAATCTTTCTTACGAACGAATGTCTTGCCCTTTGCCAGAAAAGAAACGTACGTTTCTTCTTTGTTTTGCATTTTCATTCATCCGTTGACTTACAAATTAACATTTTACGTTTTGAAAAAGATCAGATTCGACATATCTCTCTTCTTCTTTTTCTTTTTGTTCGAATAATTCAATCAAAGCAAAAAGAAAATTCATCGAAAAAAGACTTTGTCAATTAAATTGACATTTTTTTTTACGAGATAATTCTATCTGATCGCTAAATAATTTCTTCTGTTTTCTCTTTTCCTTCTTCGTCTGCTGATAGAAGAGAGAGAGAGAAAGAACAGTGTCATCGTTTTCTCCGTTCTTGTTCTTCTGTTAGATTTATTGATTTGTTTGATGTCATGACAGTTCTCGAGTCGAACAAGTCGCTTTTATGTGCGTGTCAAATCCTTGAGGAGAATATCATTGTTAAACAACAAGTCAATAACATGCAACGAGTTTATTTAATCAAATAACCGACGAAACGCGTTTGTTTTCTTTAGGTTTTCTTCTGTTCAAAGAATTCTCTTCAAGTTTATGTGACGAACCAGTGCCTCAATTGAAATTCTATGAAGAGGTTTGCTCCGTTCTTGTTTGACAATCAAAACGAATCGTTTGACTTTCGATTTAGATAAAACGATTTGAGAAATTGGAAACTGACGAAGAACGATGGAGAGTTGGAAAGGAAATCTACGATCAATTTATAATGAAAGAACTTCTATCGAATTCACATGTAAATATTCGAAATTGTTTCTGTTTTTGTTTTTGCTGAGAATTAGTTTTGTTTCATTGAAGACTTACACGGAAAGTTCGGTTGAAAGTGTGAAAAAACATTTATCGAAATACAATCCAAATAATAATAAGAATAGTTTGCCATCGAATTTATTTGAACCGTATAAAAAAGAAATTTGTGATTCATTACGCGGACGAATCTTCGACAAATTCATCGAATCGGAAAAATACACGAGATTCTGTCAATGGAAGAACTTCGAATTGAATATTCAATTGACAATGAATGATTTTAGTGTTCATCGAATTATTGGCCGAGGTGGTTTCGGCGAAGTTTACGGATGTCGAAAGGCTGATACAGGCAAAATGTACGCCATGAAATGTCTCGATAAGAAACGAATTAAAATGAAACAAGGAGAAACTTTGGCGTTGAACGAGCGAATTATGTTGTCACTTGTCAGCACAGGAGTACGATCTTTTTTCTTTGAAAAAAAAAGAGAACGAGTCGATTTATGAGTTTGATTTTTCGTAGGAAGAAGGTTGTCCGTTTATTGTCTGTATGACATATGCATTTCACACGACAGATAAACTTTGTTTTATTCTTGATTTAATGAATGGTGGCGATTTGCATTATCATTTGTCTCAACATGGAATTTTCTCGGAGAAAGAAGTCAAATTCTATGCGGCTGAAATTATCCTAGGATTGGAACATATGCATCTTAGATCGATTGTTTATCGAGATTTAAAAGTAAAGTTCTTTGTTTTTTTTTCTTATTTCAAATGAAAATTTTTCGTTTGTCTGTTTTTCAGCCTGCAAATATTCTACTCGATGAACATGGTCACGTTAGAATATCGGATTTAGGTTTAGCTTGTGATTTTTCCAAGAAAAAACCACACGCAAGTGTTGGTACACACGGATACATGGCACCCGAAGTCTTAGCTAAAGGTGTTGCGTACGATTCAAGTGCTGATTGGTTTTCATTTGGATGCATGTTATATAAACTATTGAAAGGACACAGTCCATTTAGACAACATAAAACCAAAGATAAACATGAAATTGATAAAATGACCATGACCATGGTGAGTCGATTCATTCGTCAAAAGTGTTTTCGAAATCAAAATTTGTTGTTGTTTTAACTAAATAGACAATTGAGCTGCCTGAGACGATGACAAATGAAATGAGAACGTTATTGGAAGGTTTACTTCAACGAGAAGTCGAGAAACGACTTGGTTGCATGGGAAGATTGTGAGAGATTTTATTTCGAAATTGTCAATCGAATTTGTTTTTTTGCCTTCGAAAATCTAGAGCCGAAGAAGTGAAAGAACATCCGTTTTTCAAAGATATCGATTGGAAACAAGTTTACCTATTGAAATTAACTCCACCGTTGATTCCTCCGCGTGGCGAAGTCAATGCAGCCGATGCATTTGACATCGGAAATTTCGATGAAGACGATACCAAAGGAATTAAAGTAAAATAAAACATAAAAGCGAAAAGAAAAAGAGATGTTTTTGTGTGTTTAGTTATCCGAAGCTGATCAAGAATTGTATAAAAATTTCCCAATTGTGATTTCTGAACGATGGCAACAGGAAATAACTGGTGAATTGAGTTTTTTTTTTGTTTTGGTTTTTTTTAATGAGTAATTTTCGATTAGAAACGGTGTTCGATTCGGTTAATCAAGAAACAGATAAGATCGAACAGAAACGTCGCGCAAAATTTAAGCAAAATAACATTTTCGACGATGAAAAAACGTCCGATCTCATCCTACAAGGACTTCTCAAGAAAAACACGGGAACATTCGGATTTTCTTGGCAAATTCGCTACACAAAATTGTATCCAAATCGTTTAGAATTACACTACGAAAAAGGAGATAAAGATCCCGAAGTAAATTTCAAAATTTAATTTGCTTTTTGTAAATTCGAATTCGTCGATTAGGTTTACACGATGGAAAGAATCGAACATATCGATTCGAAAGAATGTAAAGGTCAAAAAACCATTACAATTCATTTGAAAGGCGGAAACGAACCGCGTTTGATGCTTTCCCCACAGGTAAAACAAACAAGAACAAATCTCGTGCTTTCGTCTTCTTCTCGTCGTTCATTTGTTGTCAATGTTTACCATGATTGTTCTCGTGTCGAATCGTTGTTTTTTGTGTTTTTTTTTTGAGAAAAGAAAACATGTTAAATCTGTCGACTAGGATGAAGTCTCATGGATTGAATGGAAAAAAGCTTTGTATGACACGCTTGTTGCATCGCAACAGCATTTAACTGTCAGCGAAAAAGCGTCGAAAATCTACGGAGCTGATGTGAGCAGTTCAACATCGTCGAATTTGAATTCGAATCAGCAAACGTCGAATGTCAATCATCATAATCAAATGACAACAAATGCGAATCTTGGATTGATGAAGAAACCGAATTTATCTGCATCGGCTCTTCAAGAATAAACTCGTTTGTTTTCTCTTTCTTTTGTTGTTTTGGCTTTTATTGTCATCGAACTCTTTTTTCATTTTCTCTTCTTAACTTTGATTTGTCTCGTTTTGTTTTTTTCTTCTTCTTCTCTTCTCTTTTTCGAAAATTGAAAATATTTGACTTTTGATTTGTAACCTGTCAATTGTAGGACATTGTGTCGTTTCATGAATGGCGAATGGCATTAAACGATGCTTTGAATAAATCAACATTAACTCTTCATTCATCGAAGAAAATCGGCAAACTATTGATGCCAAATGGCAATGTGCCAACAACAACAACAACACATCCACCGAATTCTCAATCAACCGCCGGTTCAACAACATCGTCGTCGTCAGCAAATCTTAATCAATAAAATATTTATTTCAACAATATTCAAACCAACCTATTCATCTCAACATCTCTCTCTCTCTCTTTTCCTTCTGTTTGTTTTTCCTGTTTGTCTATTTATCTCAATTTCTAGTCATATCCTTTGCCTTTTTTTCTTTTCTTTTTTCGAAGTCGGTGGTTTGAGATCTGACAACACAAAGCTATTCGTTCTTGTATCTTTTTCGACCCTCAACATTTATTTCTGTATATATTTATATATATCTTCTATATATATATTCGAAAAGAGAAAACAGTGAAAATCCAACATTGTCTATGTTTGTTGCACACATATACAAAACCTTTTCTTTCTTTCTTTTTCTTGTCGTACTTCTTGTTGATGTTGTTGGTTATTTTTTCTTCTTCTTCTTCGTCCTTTTTCTTGGCTCTTTCTTTTCCTCTTCTTCTTCTTCTTCTTTTTTTTCTATTTGGTGAGAAAATAATACTAACAAACAAATAAATTTTAAGCGGAACGATGTTTTTTGCTTCGAGTATTCTTCTTAATGACAGGTTATTTTCTGTTTCTTCTAGATTTTTGTTTTTGTTTACAACCTAGTTGTTAGCCTTGATTTTCCGTCCATGCGAATTTCTATGTGATCGTTGCCTTCCATTGTTTTTCAAATTCAAATGGATTTCAAACAATTTTTTGGTAATTAATTCAATTTCATTTTCAATGTCGAAAAAAAAACAAAGATATTGACTTGTTTTAGTCTGCCTTATGATCTTGCCATATTTGTTAATGGGTCAAATGCAATTTCCGCATCCCGGTCAATATGGCCCACCTGTTGGTAATGAAATGTATCAACAGCAACTTCCTATGCATCAACAACAGCTTCCTATTCAAGAACAACAACAACAACAACAACAGCAACCTCAAATGAATCAGCAACAACAACAACCACAGATGAATCAACAACAACAACAACCTCAAATAAACCAACAACAGATTCAAATGAATCAACAACAACAACAACAGCCACAGATGAATCAACAACAACAACAACCTCAAATAAACCAACAACAGATTCAAATGAATCAACAACAACAACAACAACAACAACAGCCACAGATGAATCAACAGCAACAAATGCCAATAAATCCTCAACAAGGTCAAATCAATGAACAACAGTATCAAATGAATCCTCAACAAAATGGAATGTTTGGCCATCAACAACAGTATTATCAAGGAAATATGGGTGGTGGTAGTGGTTATCCAATGCAATCAGGCCAAGGTTATCAAGTTCCGCCACTTGTCAATCAATTTCAACAACCATCAAATGATCAACCAATTGGTCAAAATCCTTCTGGACCAAGTGAAAACTATTTAGTTGGTAATTTATCTGAATCATTTACATTTTCTGTTGCTCCACCATCAACAAAAGTAACCTATATCGGTTTAAATGGTTATTCATTATATATCAATAATGTTGGCTTTTCAAATAAATCGAAATTTAGTTACGATGAACGACATAATCGTTTAACAATTCATTCACTTGATCCAACAACTGTTGGTTATTATTCAGCTGTCGATACAAATTGGCAAACATTTGTGAATATTCTCAGTGCTATTGATATTTCATCATTAAAAATCGAAAATGCTCATGTCAGTGAAGATAACAATAGTTCGTCACGTGTTTCATGTTCAGTATCAATTATTCGTTCAACATTTAAATTACCTCAACCACCCTCAGCATCATTCTCAGCAAATAATAATAATTTAAATCGCGTTGGATCATCTAATTCAGTTGTTGAACATTTGCCACGATTAGATTTGTTTATTTCAACTCGAACACCATCATCAACATTGCCGAACAATAAATTCTATAATGACACAGTCAATGAACATATTGTTACACGAACAATTATTAGTCAACGTCCATTAACACGTGCTGATCACAATGGAACTATTCGTTGTCAAGTCGAATCAACGAATAATATCGATGTTTTTCTCATTCGAGATACACCGATTGATATCGAATATGGTCCTGATTTAGAAGCAGGTGCAATACCAACAGTTACTTTACAAGGCGAAGCATTACGACCGATTTCCATGGATTGTCAAATCGAAGCAAATCCTTATCCGTCCTATGTTTGGTATGATCTTAGTCAAACTAATAACCATTCAACGAATAACATGATGAATTATTATGGTCATCAAAATCCATATGGAAATCAATATCCTTTACAACCACAGATGAATATGCCGACAGCGGGCATGAGTGTTTTTGGACATGAACGACAATTGCAAAGAATTTATCAAAATCCAGGACAACATTCAATGCAATGTCAAGCACAATCACGAGGCAAAACCGTCAAACAACATTTTGTTATTAATGTTATGCGTAAGTTTGCGTTGAGAAATCGAACAGATAAATAAATAAATCCATGATCATATTGTTTCTTCTTTGATTTAGCCTCAGCAAATGGACACAAAAGTTTAAATAGCGATGGTCAACAAGGAAGTAAGTTATTCAAATCGAATCAATCAATTTGAATTTAATTTATTGAATAGAATCGTATAAAGTTCCGTTGATAATTGGTTTGGTAGTTGGTGCTATTCTACTTGCGCTTCTTGTTGCGATTATTGTTGCTGCACTGATTTTTCTCAAACGTCGAAAAGCGAAATCGGTACAAAGTCGAACGCCGAGCAGTGAGTTTACTTCGTATAATTGAAATCCAAAAATCTAATTATTTGTTTGAATTATTTTAGTGGAAAAAATAGCGAATGAGTAAGTGAAAAAAAATTAATTTGAAAAGATTGTCGAAAAAAAAATGTGTTTTTAGACGCGGAGGTAAAACTCAATGGGGTAATCGTGGTAATTTCAATGGTGATAATTCTCGATATAAAAAAGATATTTTACGTGGTGATACATCGTCAACATCGCATTTAGTTGAATCAACCGAAACTAATAATCAACCTCCACCATTACCACCGCCAATACCAACACGTAATTCGCCAATAATCAGTACGCATTCATCGTATCGTCAAGTTCCGATAACGGTTCCCGTGACGTATCCTCAAGCAAGTTCATTGCCAGGATTTCGTCCGTTGCCACCGCAACGTTCGTATTCGCCGAACGGAGACGATCTCGATGAAGATGATCCGAATTTAAATGCAGTTCCATTGCCATCAACTCGATCTCGAACAACGCCATTCGGTTCTCGTAAATCGTTAACCGAATCACTTCATTCATTACGATCAAATCAACAATCTGCAATACAATTACCAACAAAAAAACGTTCGAACGATGTGCCTGCACCGCTTCTTCCGAAACGTGATGAACGATCAGCATCACCGAAATCACCGCAATCGAAAAACGATTATCAACATCATCATTATCATAATCCAGCGCATTTGAGAGCGGCTCAACAGACCGGACAGTTTGATCAAGATGTTTCGTCGGAAGATGATGAACAAATTCAACGACAATTTCAAAATACAAACGAAGGTTCACCTGTAAGTATTCGTTGAGATTTCTCGTGCTTTCATTCGATTTTCTTTCAGCTTCTACAGAAAAAATTCACATTCCGTGTGGTAAGTTTGATTTATTTATTGTTAATAAGTGGTGTCAAGTGTTACTCGTATTTGTTTGTCTCATTTGTAATCCATTATGCTCTTGCTCAACTAGCAAAAAGAGAGAGAAACACCTACATTTTGTTTGACCCCGCTTCATTTTATTGCTTTATAATAATAATCTATTCAGATTGTTTTAAATGACATTTCGATTTATTTGATTGTTTTTTTTTCTGTTCTATAGGAACCAGGTCCTTCGTCATCATCAACAGGTCGTAAACAAGGAGAATATCGACAACAACAACAACAACAACAACAACCCCAATCATCATCATCACGTCGATCGAGAACTCCTCCGCCACCTCAGCGAATGGTTGTTCATCAACTTGCTGGAATGTCTCGTGATGAAGTTCCGCCATCGTATAATCAACTTTCAAGTCCTCCTGCCGCATCAAATCCATATGCTTATCAAGAGCCAACCGAAGTTTAATTCTGAATATCAGTATTTTAATTCGAGTTTAGTGATTTTTCTCTCAAATAACTCTATTGCACATTATTATAATCTTCCTTTTTCGTTCTTCTTCTTCTATCATTCTCTTTATATTGTAATCATCATGTATCCGTTTGTTGTGCAATTGAAAGTATTGCGACGAATGAATCTCTTTTTTTTTTGTTCTTGTTTAAATGCTCGTCAATCTTTGTGTGTGTATGAAAGTGGATGCTTGTATATAGAATAATCAAGCCTAATATGAAGTATCAGATAAAATGACCAATCTATAAATGCATGTGTTTCTTTTTTCTCGCTTGTTTTGTGTGTACATTCCACTTTAACGACTCAATCTTCTCAACACTTGTTTTTTTTAATCATTTATGATATTCTACAATGATTTCTTTGTTTCTTTTTATAAGCCAATAAAAACAATAATATGCTGCTATCATTTAAAAATCAAATTCGCTTTTCAACAATAATCTTAGTTAATAGAGATATTCGACTTTTGCGTTTATGTGAACAATCAAAAAGAAGAGAAACTGATTATGGGTTAATAATCATCTTACTTATTTCCATGAAAAGATGAAAGAGAGTGTAAACAACTGATTGATGATCTCTTAGCTATATAAATTCATTCGAATCAGCAGAACTGAGAGAAAATGCATTTAGAATTAATTTCACGTGAACAAATTCGAACACAAAAAAATGTCGAAACTCAATCTAAGATTCAACGGAGACAAATCTGGGAAAATGTCAAAGGTAAACGAAAATCAATTCAATATTCTAAAGATTTGATTTGAAAACATAAATTTAGATTTATTAAAAAGTTGTATTGGATATCAAAGAAAGAAACGTTTGTTGAATCGTGATGGTTCTCTTATTGATATCGATCGTTTACATGAACATATTTGTAATAGAAAACAATCTCGCAAAACTCGTCAATTAACATGGCCTTATCTTTTGAATATTTATTCACCATCAATGACTTCAAAAGAAAAGAAAATCTTTGAAAATCGAGCAAAAATTCGTTATGAAAAGTAAATTCGAAGTTTGCAAATTCTCATCAAAAAAATGATTTGAATTTATAGATTAAAACGAGTTTGGCAAGAACGAGTGTCTCGTGGTGATTCATTTTATCTGAAATTAGCTGATACAATTCTTAAGGATGTTCATCGTACAGATCGACATGTCAAATCAATTAAAAGTAAAATTTCTTATTTTTCGATTTTCTTCGAATATAAAAATTGAGTTTTTTTTAGAAAATAAACAATCAATTTTTAATATAATGATGACATATATTGTCTATCATCCAAATCCCGAATATAGTCAAGGCATGACTGATATGTTAACTCCGATAGTTTACGTATTTGAAAACGAATCGTTGAGTTACTTTGCTTACTGTTCATTGATGACACGTTATATGAATTCGATATTTGATCACGATCAAATCGAAATGAATCATCGTTTTAATTTATTTAATTTCTTATTTCAATCGATTGATTATCAACTTTGGAAGACAATTGATTTGTTGAGTAATAGTGAAAGTTATTTATTTGTTTACCGTTGGTTATTACTCGATTGTAAACGAGAATTTTATTCGTTCGATCAAATTCTTCGAATTCTTGAATTGATTTGGATTTATTCGTTGAATTTTGATTTCAAATCGAAGATCTGTCATCGATCGTTGTTTACGATTTGTCTTTGTATTTCGATTCTTGAAGAAGATCGTGAAAAGATTCTTTCGTTTTCGAATGAAGAAGATCTGCATCGATATTTTTTCTCATCGAAATCATCTTCATCGAGATCGAAAAATCTCTCTCGTCAATCGATCGAACGGATTTTACAACGAGCTAAATTCTATTATTCAAACTATTTTATTTTAAATAAATAAAAACTGTTGTCAAATAAATAAATTTCATATGGAAAAGTTCTATTTGTTATCTAACTAAGCAATGAAAAGATAAGACAACGATGATATACGAATATTCTCTATTGAGAAAAAGAAAAGATTTTGGTTTTCGTGCGTGTTGTTTATCAATGCTCGATTTCGTATGTATATCTCTATTGTTCAGTCTGATCGATCGAGTTAAAACTTGTGAATCTTATGACCGTAGGTTGTTCAACGTGAAGATGTATTTTGATATTTCATTTGACGATTTTTAGAATCGTGTCGGAGTGGAAACGATGAATGGTGTTGCAGTTGTAAGAGAAAACGTTTTTTTAAAAATGATTTCAATTCGATTTTATTGTTGACATAGATAATGAAAAATGCGGAAGTTTTAGTGGCGAATGTTTCAATAATGGGACTATTTTTTCACCAACTGTCATTGCAATTAGTGTCGTTGCTTTACTTTGTAGTTTTATATCTTGTTTAACTTGTTGTATACATAAATGTCAACAACAACAACGACGTCGTTTTGTGAGATCACGGCAAAATGTCAATGTTTTTGTTCAACCGACGATATCGTCTTGTTCGTATCCGTTTATTCATGAAGAACCACCTCCTCCCTACGAAGAAGTAGTGTCAAATCCGCCTCGTTTTTAATAAAAATCTTTCTTTTTTTTTCTTTTTAATGAATTTTATTTTGTTGATTGAATATAATCCATTGATGTTAAATGAATGGCAAAAAAAAACTAATTGATTTTTAAAACTTTCTTGAACAGATTTTCACTGTTTCAAATCGGCTGGTTTGTGATTAACAATGAAAAAATCCATCTTAACGATAATATCAATGGTCGCTGGAAACCAAGGTTTGAATTTGTTGGCGAAAGACAAAAATTCGATGTCTAATTGATAGAGAATTACTTTCTTCGATTGAAAATTTATGAAAAAAAGAAACAAAATCAATACCCGTAGAAATCTTTTTTGCAAATTCAATAGGATAATAACATTTTAGCGGCTTAGAAACATATTAACTGAAAAAGAAAAAACACGGACAATGTTTCGATTGGAAAAAAAACGAATAAATGAACGTACGTCTTCATACGTCGATGTAATATTTGTGAAATGGCAGGAATTGATTTCTTCGCACGTCGTAGTACATCAAGATGAGACAAATAAGAAGAGGTGCTGACCTACAACAATACAAATCTTTAGTTGAAAGCAACTGTACTTATTTCGATGTTCGTTCTTTTTCTTTGATAGTCAAATGTACCTTGTGAGCAATGATTTATGACAACGGTCAAATCAAATTCAAGTCGAAATATACCTCGATCGTTTTTATCAATAAATACACGCACAGAGAGAGAAAGAGAGGAAAATGATAAAGAATAATGGTAACATTTTTTTTTCTGCTTCTTTCTCTATGACAAAGCAGTTTCTTTCGATATAAAAATGCATTGTAAATCGATGTATTAGATTGAATAATGAGTGACGTACATTTTTATGAAATGAAATCCGGTCATGGTCTTTCACATGATCCATTCAAAGCCATCGTAGCTCCTCGTCCAATCGGTTGGATCTCAACACAATCTGTCGATGGTCGTGTTAATCTCGCTCCATATTCGTTCTTCAATGCATTCAGTGAATCTCCTCATATCGTTGGATTTTCATCGTCTGGTTACAAAGATACAGTTACAAATGTTGAACAAACCAACGAATTCGTATTCAATTTAGCAACACGTCAATTAGCTGAACAAATGAATACAACATCATTTGTTGCTCCGTATGGAATTAATGAAATGACTTTAGCGGGATTAGAACCTGCACCTTGTCGATTAGTCAAAGCACCACGTGTTCGAGATTCGTAAGTTATTTAGACAAAAGAAAAACAGTACAATAATTGATTCTTAATTGTGAATAGACCAGCATCGTTTGAATGTCGTCTTATTTCTGTGACACATTTACATGATATCGATGGAAATCCAACGAAAACTTATCTAGTCTTAGGTCAAGTTATTGGTGTACATATTCAACGAAAGTTTATTACAGCTCAAGGTCTATTTGATACAGCTGCTGCAAATCCCATTGCTCGATGTGGTTATCTCGGGGATTATGCAGAAGTTGATCGTCTTTTTCAAATGCGTCGACCAGCTGGCAATGATCCGAAATTAAACGAAACTGTCAAACAAATTGAAGAGACAAAGCAATCATAAATGAAATGAAATATATTTTTATATTTTCTCTGCAATAAAATGTCCTATTCACATACAACAGTTGCGGTTTTTCTATTGAAATAATTTTTAATTTTGACACTTAACTTGATTAGATAAGGAACAAGAAAACGTAAAGTAACTGTTAGTCCACCATAAAGTCCAATAATTTTGGTTAACATATAAATAAAACTGTTCGATTTGATAATTGTATATGAACAATAACTAATAACAGAATGATTATAGTACAACGCATAAGATACATCAATATTCCATTGTTCAATGAAATTTGCATTGACTATTTCTTGAATTGTTGTATTGATTTGAAATCGACTGTCAACTGTTGAATTCATCGCTGATATATTAACAAATGAATGAAAATCATCGAAATATTCTTGAAGTAAATCCGACAAAATGAAATCAACACATGTTTGATTATAAAAACATTCGAATGTTGATTGTAACAATGTTTCCACCGATGAACAAGCAACATTCCATCCAGGTATTGAAACTTGTAAAACATCAGAAAATGGATAATAAAATCCTCCGGTTTGCAGACAATCCGATCTCGTTCCACATGAACATCCATTCGGCATTTGAACAGCTTGAGTAGGAATCGTTGGAATTGAACTATTTTTCAATGCCCAAAACCAGTTCAAAGAATAACTCGAAACAAGCGCATTTCCTTCGGTGATTTCAGAAATTAATTTTAAAATAATTGAAAATTTGTCCGAAGTAACCGTTTTAAATCGATTGAAAGTTGTTTCAATTTGCGAACGAAAATCATCTTCGGATATCATTTGACCACTAATAAAAGTATCACTAAGAAATTTCTCATTGGCATTATTTAGTGTTGTTTGTGAAAGTTCACATAAAAGCTGAAGAAAAACAAAATACGATGCACCACGTTGACGAATATCAGCTCTCTCTCGATAAAAATAATCTCCATCAGTATATAAACATATTTGCCAAATATATGTTACAAAATCACTTGAGCATACTTGATGAAAACTTGTTTGAATATGAACAAATTCTTTATAGGAAACGGATATTTGTTCATTTGGACATTGAAGTGTTGTCGAATAACTTGACAATAATTGTTCGTAATCGGTTTGAGATGGTTTTGCAACTTGAATAGTTAATGTTTCTTTGGATGAACAGATAAAAATAATTATAAAATATAAACAAATATATAGCAATGGAATATAAACTCGTGTTGACATTCGTTCATATTTTATTGTAGTTTCGTTCTTGGATTCACTATCGAACAAATTCAATGTAGAAAGTTTCGTTCGAGCTCGATCGAATAAATTCAAACGAGGAATACGAGGAGTTTCTGAAAAAAATAACAACAGATTTTTAATAAAAACAAAAGGATTAAATTCGATCGCCTACGAATGATTGTTGAGTTTTGTAATGAATTCGATTTTCTACGAATACAACGAAGAACAAGACTAACAATGAGAGGACTAATCACTCGAAAAACAATATTAAGTCCACCAAAAAGACCAATAACTGTTGTAATTATATAGATCGTATCACTTCTTCTTTGATGAGTATACGTACAAGATATTGGACGACATTTTTTATAGAATTTTTCATAGGAAATTAAAATATTCCATTGTTCGAGCATAATTTGATTAAATATAGTTTGTGTCGGAGTATTCAATGGAAATAATGTCAACAGATTAGGATTCAGTGGATTTGTATGTGGAATATTGGAGATTCCTGCTTGTTGAATAATTGTTTGAAATTTTTGAAGACAACTATTATTATACCAACATGTTAATGAAGATCGTAAAACAGAATTAACAACAGAACAATCGGCACGAATGCCTGGAAGTTCCGAATACATATCGTATGTTACTCCAAGTATGGTTACACGATTATATATATTGCAGGTCGAGTTCAAAGAACAAAAGCAAAGATCATCATTTTCTTCTATAGCTCCCATACTCGATGTACTTATTCTTATTGGACCCAAATCAGATTGTTCATATTCAGGAAAATAATCTCGTCGTAAAATTGAATTTCTCAATGTACTACTAATATATTGATTTGCTTGAAGAACTGCATCGATTAATGACATTGTTCGAAGAAAATCCGCTTGAGTTAGTTGACGAAATGTTGTAACCGATGCATTGATCTGTAAATAGAACAGATTCGACGGTAAAATTTGAGGATTTATGAAAATAGTTGAAGAAAATTGATGTATTGCATCAATTAAAGTTAAACTAGCTGCTTCACATAGCATTGCTAAAGCTTGAAAATACGTTGAAACTGATGCAATAAAATCCACCACAGTTTCAGTTTGATTACGAACAAACAAATTTTTGTAGAACCACGGTTGAACGAAATCACTTGTACATATTTGATGATAAACCGGAGTGATTTCAAGAAATTCTTCGTAGGGAATTGTAACTGTCGAACATGGACATTGAAGTGTTTGATTATATTCTTCAAATAAATATTCGTATTCTTTTTCTGTCGGATATTCAGTGGTGTACGTAACTATTTGAGTTGATACTGAAGTGTAAATAATTAAAATTGTCAAAGAAATTGTTAAAAATATAATATATAATCGAGTTGCATTTCGACCGTGTTGAATACGATTTACATCTTGAGATTGTTTGGAAAATATATTTAATTCAAGTATACTTCTTTTGATTTTCTGAATAAAATTTAATAGATGTACTCGAATTGAGTGTCCTAGAATAATAATAAGAAGAAATTTTATTTAAATAAGCAAACAAATCCTACGTTCTGTTCGAGTTTGTGCAGGTTGTCGATATTTTAACATAAAATAAAGTTGAACTATAAACGGAGTTATTAAACGTAATGCTGTATTTAATCCTCCAAAGAGAGCAAGAAGAGTCGAGATAACATAAATCCAATCAAATCGTGATGAATATATATAATGACAATAGATAGGTGAACATTCAAGATAATATTTATCAAAAAATAATTGAATATCCAGTTGTTCAAGGAAAAGTTCATTGACAATGGATTCGATTGTTGTTGTCAGAGGAAATCGACTTGATTTAGTTGAATTAAGAATTGAAATATTGATTGATTTGTCATATGCAGAAAGAATAAGATCAACACAAGATTTATTATAAAAACATTCCAATGATGATGCAAGTGTCATTTTCAGTGGAAAACAATCGATAATAATGCCGTTAATTGTTTCATTAGCTTTGATTTTTGTTAAATCATAAATTCCATATTGTTCTGTTTGACGATATAAATAAAGTTTAGCAGGTATTGGACATGATCCGTTTGTTTTACAAGTACAATCTGTTGTTGTTGTTTCATTGACTCGATATCGTATTCCGAATATGCCGATATAAAATGATATATCATCGATCGAACCATAAATATCATTAAGACCGAATGCTTCTGTGACAGCAATGTAATTCGTTGATACAGCAGTAATAAATTCATTTGCTTGGATGATTCGTTGAATAAATGTTAATGGTCGTGTGAGAGTTGCTGATGAAATTTGTCGTAGATCTTCGAGATTTGCTTCCATTTTTGCTTTTAATAATTCTTCGGGCAGGATCATTAAACTTGTTAATGGCGAATCAGTAAATTGATCGAGTGCATTATTTGTCGTGTTGATTGACGTTTGACAAAGTGTCGCGATTAATCGCCAAAGAGAACTTAAAGTTTGTCGGATATCAATTGGCCAAATCGATGTTCGATCGATTTCGAATGTAAAATCAATCCAATTTTGTTTCACAAAATCACTTGAACAAACTTGATGAAACGACGGAGTAATGTTAACAAATTTGCCATAGGGAATCGAAATTTTTTCACAGAGACATTCTAAAGTATCTGCATATTTCTTTCGCAGATTTTCGTAGACCGATTGTGTTGGTGCTTCAATAGTTTCACTTTTGACTTGTACACGAAAAGATGTGTATATCAGTAGAATGATAATCAATACGAGGAATAGAAAAAGAAAAAGACGAGTTGTTAATTTTTCACGATGAACGATTGTGATATTGGATGATTTCGAATCGAATAGATTGAGTGTATCAAATGTTTTATGAGCAGTTTTATATAACGATTGAAGTCGATGTTTTAGAGACATGATGAATGTTTCTTTTGAAATGAAGTTTTTTTTATTAAAGTAGAACAAATATAATTTGTTTCCATATGATGAAATATTCGAGAGTATATTTCAGAAAACTCATGTTCTCATTTGTATCAAAAATAGAATCAACAAAAAAAGAAAGTTGTTTTTTTTTGTAAAGTTACAATTGTTGTTGAAAGAAATAATAAAAGTGAATTTTCAAAAGAGAAGCTCTACAAATTTAACTTCTTACATTACATACTTTTTCTCGTTCTGACTGAGAACTCAAACTCAACAGATGAATAAGCCAATTTGTTGGATATTGTTCTTATTAATATGGTTTTATCGGAGAAATTCAGTGCATGGTTTCGTATCTGCTCTCTGTTTTTTAACTAAAAAGGCAGATTTCGAAACGTTTGATTTTGCTGAAGAATTAGGAAAAAATCTGAAACAAGATAACGTCGATATTTATGTTGTAATAGATAAACACAATTTCGATGATTCTTCAGTGAAAAATTTATCGAATATTCAAATTGTGAATATAACAACAGACGAATGTATTTCATATGGTTACAGTCAAACGACGCGTTTAGGAGACGATCGACATTATGTCACAGCTTGGGATAAAGCTCTTCTTCATTTTTGTGTATTCAACAAAACATATTCGTTTGTGTGGCTTATTGAAGATGATGTTTTTATTCCGAGTGTCAACGCATTTCGTTCAATTCATCGACTTTATTCAAGAACGAACGATCTTGTTGTTCGTGATAGTCAACTGAATCTACTAGGAAAAACATCATATTGGTTATGGTACATGGCTTTTGGCAATTTTATTCCACCATGGTCTCATACAATGGTGAATGTTGTTGGATTAAGTCGACGAATGCTTCAATCTATCGCCCGTGAAGTTCATTGGCGTGGTGTTTCTTTATTTCATGAATATTTCTTTCTAACATTAGCTTTGCAATTAAATCTGACGATAGTATTACCTTCGGAACTGAGTACTCTTCAACCTTCAGGTCGGTATTTATGGAATCATATAATTCAACGACCGAATAATTTCTGGCATCCAGTTAAAAAAACAATAGAACGAAGAACCTGGCGAACAAGGTAATATTTTCATTGAATATATCTATTCGATTTTTTTATTTTAAAGACAGATTAGAAAATGAAATTTTCAAAAGTAAATTGCATATCAATGTTAATGATTTGAAAATCTTGAGTGAAAATGATTCTAATATGGAAACCATTGCAAAAGATTTGCAAAAATGGCTTTTCAATTTCGAAATATCGAAAGTTGACTTCTCATCAGAAGATCGTTATCTCATCCGTCAATATGCTCTTCATCTTGTCGACAAATATCAAAACAAAACCGATGCTTTCAAACTAATTTCCCTAGCAAATAAACTCGCTAACAATGCATATCGAATACCTGAACGTAATTAAATCTCAAATAATCCAGATTTTTTATGATATTTTTTCTAGGTCCAATAAAACCAGTCGTACAAAATAAAAGTTCGAATCATATCGAAATCGAAAGAACCTTAGAAAAAACGAAAGCTGATATCCTTCGTTTACTATCGAATACTTCCGACAAATTAACTGTTAACAAACTTCGAAAGGTATCAAAATTTTTAACACTCGATTTAACTTATGAAATACGACGAGAAATGAAATCCTCAGTTACAATTCATCTCAATCATAGAAAAACTGAACCAATTCAACGAAACAACTATTTGCCAATTATTTTTCTATTGATCTCGATGTTTTGCTGCTTGAAAATTTTAAGGAAACGTTGCATGTTATTCACGTTTGTTTTGTATAGAAAAGTTCTTCATTTGTAGATTTTCTTTTTTCACAAATAACAAAAAATCCAAAAAAAATAATAATAAAGTGCTCAAAAATAAATTCAAAGAAAACAACAGTAACACAAACAAATAGATTCAATTTTCGAAAATGACAAATTTAAAGTTTATAGAATCGAATTGAATTGACATCACGTACAACTAAATGTTTTCCATTTTCTCGTCGTTTGCCTCTCTCATCCATGATACAAACATTATAAATCGAGTCTGCACAACGTTTTACTGTCGGTAAAAAGATTTTCTCCGCATCTTTTCCATTGAAATGTAAATGAATAAGATACGATCGTCGAATCGCGAACAACCAACCTTGTTCATCAGGCAAAATTTCCATTTGAAAATTTTCTCCAGCAAAACGTAGAAGTGTTAAATCGATGTCAATTCGTCGTTGAGCAATCAATTCTTGACATTTCTCATTGACAACGATGGCAAACAAATGAACACACCAATGACGTTCATGTCGAGCTAAAATATGCAGTTTCGAATTGGCATAACGCATTGAAGCGATGCCGCAGATATTCAATGAACTTTCGTTGAGATTTGTCGATGAAGAAAAGATTTGATCCGATGTCCAACGTTTTAGGAGAGACCATGTTGCCATCGACGAGATTAACCAAAGATCAACGCTCACCGATGGATTTTCATACGCGAGAAACACGAACGATTGTTGATCGCAGGTGATTTGCGCGAGACTATGTCGACACGATGGAAGTTCGTATTCGTTTATTGGATTGATTCGACCGCCTTCGGGTTCACATTGATAAACACGATTCGATCTTTTATTAAAACAACAACAAAAGCAAATTTTAAAATGAAAATATCGACTAGTTTTTTCTGTTCAATTTACGTAATAAAAAGAAAGAGTTGCAAATGCTCGTGCCAGGTCATACTTTGAATGAAATCCGTTTGTGTCGTTCGATGCAATTCGGGCAGCATGAGAAGACATTGTTCTTCGTATTGATTGTAAATCGTAAGACAACGCACGAACTCAGCTAAACGATAACCTTTATAGTTTTGACACCAATCGTCAGCGATTATGTAACGACCGTTCGAACACAATTGATATAAACCTGCTCGATTTTGTGTTTGGAATGTTTGACTCGGATAGATTGTTGATAAACGAGTTAAATTCAAAGATTCATCTCGACAGTAAACAATCGATTGACAAAGAAAATAATCGGTAGACCATTTCGATGGAGGTTCTTGTTTCATTTTTGTTGAATTGTACCAATCAACTAAACGTTTTTCGCAAACATTCTGCGCTTCACCTTTCGGCAAACATCTTTCAAACGGAAATACACTTTTGAAAAACAAAATTTATGAAATGAAATACTTTGAGATTATCTGTTGAATATGTTTATCGTCCGAATTTTGGTAACGTGAAATCCAGGAAAATATAAAATCTATTTGACAATAGAATTTGCCACAATGACGACAACGTGGATTCGATAGATTTGTCGTTGTTTGAGGAGAAATTGACGAGTCTTGATACGAATTTATCATCGTCTAAACGATCGAAATATTATGTTTCGAAGTCAAACTGGATTTTCGACAAAATTTTTACGATCTGTCGACGAGAAAACGATTGAGACAAAGCAAAATCAACAGATGAATTTATTTGATATTGTCGATTCATAATGTTCATTCAAATGACGAAATGAATTTTCTTTTCTTCTTTGTTCTTCGCGTTCGAGACCATGTGGACACAATACTTTACGTATATAGAAACGAAAGAAGAAAACAACTAACTACTAGTCACCATTGCACGAATTAGATTTCTTCTTTATGAACGGTTTAGTTCAACAGAATCAAAATGAGTCATAGAATATATTTTGAAAAATCACGTTTTCTTTTTATCACACTGAAATAATGACTCAAGATGAAGAAAGAATCCACCAGGTGGCTGTCTACTGATAATTCACAGTGTGTCATGGATTTCGTTTGTTCTGTTACAAATTATGTGTGATATGTCATAAACGTCATAAATGTCGTGAATACTTAGACCTATAAATATGTAGTCGTTTTGCATTTAGTTTCTATTCTACATGTCACAAAAAATGGTTTGTTTTGCGTTTTTTCGAAATAACAAAAAAAGATAACATTTTTGTATTTTATTAGGCATCACAATCGGTTTATAATGAAGATCAAAAACGTGATTATCAGTTAAAAATTTTAGTTATTGGAGAACTTGCAACGGGTAAAACAGCTCTTGTTCAACGTTATGTTCGAAATTATTTCTCACCGCATTATAGATCAACTGTAAGTTTTGACTAATAAATATCGAATTACTTGGATTATGATTGATTTTTAATTTAGATTGGCGTTGATTTTGCGCTGAAAATAATTCAAATCGATGAAAATACTGTTGCTCGTGTTCAACTTTGGGTAAAAAGAAAAGTCTTTTAATTTTTCGAAAAATCGAATTTTCTCTATGTAGGATATCGGTGGACAAGAACGATTTACTAATATGACTCGTGTTTATTATAAAGATGCAGTTGGTTGTATTGTTGTCTTTGATGTCAATCGTGCATCAACGCTCGATGCTGCTTTGAAATGGAAAGCAGATCTCGATAGTAAAGTTCAATTACCCGATGGTGGCAATCTTCCTTGTCTTCTCTTGGCAAATAAAGTACGTCGAAAGAAAATTTTAAAAAGAACAAGATTTTCAATAATTTTTTTTTCTTTTTAGTGTGATTTACCTCGAGATGGTTTAGTTAATTATCCTGATAAAATGAATGCTTTTTGTCGTGAGAAAGGCTTTTTTAAATGGTTCGAAACATCGCCCAAAGAAAATATTAACATTGTAACATCAATTCGATCTCTGATCGATGAAATTCTGAAAAGCAGAGATTCAATCAGACCAATTGAACGTAATATCGTCAGACTAGCAGATCCAGTTAAAAACAAAGACGACGATAAAAAATCTCGAAAAAGCTGTTGTAGTGAATAATAATCATTTCTCTTTTGTATATTCGTGAAAATAAAACTTGAATTTGATGATATCTCTATCGATCTGCGATAATAAATCAATGCTTTGTCTATAGAAATCAACTAACTACTAGTCACTACTACATTTTATGAACGGTTTAGTTCTGTAAAATCAAAATGAGTCATAGAATATATTTTGAAAAATCACGTTTTCTTTTTATTACATTGAAATAATGACTCATGCAAAAGAAAGAATCCACCTGGTGGTTGACTACTGATAATTCACAATGCGTCATGGATTTCTTTTGTTCTGTTCGAAATTATGTGTCATATATCATTTAGCTTTTAGTTTGAATTCAACGTGTCACAAAAAATGGTTCGTCTTGATTTCAAAAAATAAGAAAGAGAGAAGAGAAAAGATTCGTTTTTTGTTGTTAGACATCATCATCAATTACAAATGACGAACAAAAACGCGAATATCTTTTCAAAATTTTAGTTATTGGAGAAATTGCAACGGGTAAAACATCCCTTGTCCAACGTTATGTTCACAATTATTTCTCACCACATTATGGATCAACTGTAAGTGTTGACTCATCAATATCGAATTACTTGAAATTTGGTTCTTTTTAAAATTCAGATTGACATTGAATCGACACTGAAAATAGTTAGAATCGATGATAATACCGTTGCACGTGTTCAACTTTGGGTAAAAAGAAAAATCTTTTTATTTTTCCAAAAAAATAAAATTTAGTTTATGTAGGATACCGCTGGACAAGAACGATATGGTAGTTTGACTCGAGGTTACTATAAAAATGCAATTGGTTGTATTATTGTCTTTGATATCAGTCGTTCATCGACATTCGATGCTGTTTTGAAATGGAAAGCAGATCTCGATAGCCAAATTCAATTACCCGATGAAGGTACTATTCCTTGTCTTCTCTTGACAAATAAAGTACGAGACGAAATGAAACAAGATTTTCAATAAAAAAAGCTTCTTTTTTAGTGTGATTTAGCTCGAGATGGTTTAGTTAATAATGCTGATCAACTGAATGCTTATTGTCATGAAAAAGGTTTTTTTAAATGGTTCGAAACATCACCCAAAGACAATATTAACATTGTAACGTCAGTTCGATCTCTGATCGATGAAATTTTGAAACAAAAAGAGAGACTCAAATCAGCTGAACGTAATATCGTCAGATTAGCAGATCCGGTTGCAAACAAAGACGAAAATAAAAAATCTCGAAACAGTTGTTGTAGTGGACAATAATCATTTCTCTTTTATATATTCAAGAAAATAAAACTTGATTTTATATATTTGTATATAATTTAAGAAAAATAATCATCATATGTATGTAAAAAGTAATGATCGTCATTTGAATCAGCACCGGATATCGATCGATTGAAATGTAAAACATCGATCTTCGATAATAAATCGATGATTTGTCTAAAAGAAAACAAATTGAGTTGAATGAAAATAGAAATTGATGTAAAACTAACTGAACATTTTCTGGAGCAAATTCAGTTTGATCATAGGAAAGAATTTCTTGTTTGATTCGTTCTTCTAAATTCGCTAATTCGTTGATTAAAGTTTCGTTTTGTTTATTTGCTTTGATGACATCCATCTAAATCGAATTTCCAGATTAAAAAAAAAGCAAAATAAAAGACAACTAACTTCAGTATCTCGAATTGCTTGTTGAAGTTGAGTGCAGATGGAAACTGGAACAAATTTATCGGTTAATTCTTGTTTTCTCGCGCTCATATGATCGAGTAATTCGAAAATAGTTTGTCTCATTTCATTAATTTGTTCCGATTGACTTTTGATTTTAACTTCTGTTGATGTTCGAGCAATTTCAACACTTCGAACTAAAATTATTCAATAAAAACCTTTTCGAAATAAAACAAACCAATCGAATTACCATCGGATATTTCAGTTTTTGGTTTCGCTTCTTGTTGTTTGAGTTGTTTAAGTTGTTGATTGAGAATTTTATTTTTGTGTAAAGCATCTCGTGTTTGCTGTTCGATTTGATCGATATCAAATAATTCTGAATCAGCTCGAGAAAAATTCGGTTGAGCTTGACGTAATCGTTTCAATTGTTCAGCAATATGTGTTCCGTATTCGGGTTGACTGGTTAATAAATAATCCAAATAGAATTCGTATTCATTCTAATAATCGAGTTTTCATTTTGAATTAAATTTTGTTTTTAATTAAAAAAGAAAACGAATTACTTTGATACGTTCGAGAACACAACCAAATGCTACTGAACCTTCGATTAATTGGGTTAATGCTTCGGTAAATGCTTGAAGACGAGTTAAGCTAACTGATTGATATTTCGTTTGACTTTCGAGAGTTGCTAATCTCTTTTTAAAATGAAAGGAAAAAAAACGTCTTTTCTATTCAATTGGAAGAATATTTCAGTTAGTTTTGTTACCAAAAGGAGAGTTTGTTCGACAACATCAACAAAATCTTGACTGTAGCCTTTGCCGTGTAGATTAACATCTTGAGTTTGAATAACAGTTTCATTAAAAGTTCGCATTTTTCTTAATCTTTGTTCTTCAGAAAGATCAATAGCAAATGCTGGCACTGGAATACGTTCGTTGACAATTGGAGGTAAACGTGGACTTGCCGTTTTCGATGTTGATGACGAAGATTGTTCATTTGGCTAATTGATTCAAAGAGAATTTTTAATAAAGAATACGAGAAGAAAGAGAAAATTACTCGAGGCGTTTGTTTCTGCAGTTTTTTATTATTTATTTCAGGTAAAGTTAAATAAGTGAAATCAATTAAAGTATCTTTCATTTGTTCGACATGTTGTGAATAATCTTGAAGACGATGTGCAGGTCGAAGCGTTGGATGAGGCTTTTGAGATGATGTCCACGATGGTTTTCGTTTTCCATTGATCGTTGCTCGAGGGCGATAAAGATGATTTTCATTTAAATGTCCCGATGTTAAATCACGAATACTTTCAACTTGTTTTCGGCTAATTGATTCACAAAGATGTTTGATATGTGAAGACATTTTCTCGAGTTCAATTCGTTTTTCTTTTTCAAATCTGAGAAAATAAACACCATGAGCACATTTCAAATCGGAGAGGTTACTGACAACGATAATAGTTTCACTATTTATTTATTCATTTAGACGCAATATGCAACGTTACTATTTTATTTATGAAAATCAAAAGAATTTTATTATTTTTAATTATTGAAAATATTGTTTAATAATAAGATGTCGCTCTAATTTGAAGTATAACTGTAACTAAGTATTTCGAGAGAATTATTATTAATTGATTCAATAAGAAAACAACAGGAGGAGAAGCTGAAATTCTATCCAGAAAACAGTTCCTATCGAATCGAATTGATTTTCTTCGTTGCTGAAATCCGGCGAACGAATTTTGTTTATATATGATTGATTAAAATAAGACGAGAAAAAAAGAAAAGAAATAATATTATTTTATTTGTCTTTATATATTTTGCAATGCATCGATGTAAGATTTAAGTGGATGTCTTCTTATGCATACTTTACAATTGGTCTACAAAGGTTTATTTATCAGAGAACACTTGAGAAATAAAAAGAAAAAAAAGAATACAACCGCATCAACCGCCAACAGCAGTTGTTCAACATCTTGCCTTTTTTTTTCTACAACACATTTAATTGTAATGACGTGCTGGCTGACAGCAGAAGAGAAGAAAAAGAAAAAAAGATGACGGCTGATTGTCGTCTTGACAACAACTTCTTCTCTTGTCGCACGGGAAAAGGAGAAAAAAAAAGTGAAAGAAGGAAAGAGGAGAAGAAAGCAAGGTAGTTGTAGTGTTGCATGCAACCATACTAAATTTATAGTCAAGAGAGAACAGACCGCTAAGATTCTTTTCTCTTATTCTTCTTCTTTTTGGTTTTTGTTTTTGTGAAATCAATATGTGGGATTCGAAAGATACAACAGCGATGAATACAGTTGAATATAATTCTCAATTATCATTTTACGAATATCCAACACATAAACCATTTATTAATTCCAATTATCAACCGTTGAGACCATCGAATTCTTTGTCGAGAAAAGTCACTTTACCTGAATCGAATCGAGATCAATTGCTAACTGCTTTACAATCTTTATCGTTGAGAATTAAAAATTTAGAAAGCGAACGAGAAGTATTTGACAAATGATTCATTTTCATCTCGAATTTCATTTGTTTTTTGTTTAGAGAGCTGAACTTAATCTTCGTGAATTAACAAGTAATATTCATCGTCCTCGACCATTTAACGGTGATCTTCAAAGTACAAATTCATTTTTAATGTTCAATTCAAATAGAACTCGTATTTCTTTAGATGAATATAACACAAATTTGAATTTGATCAATCAACAGAAACCTCGAAAAATTCGTTCAAATCGAAAGAAAAAACGTTCAAGTCAACCTAATAGAAGTTTCGAAACTGAAACAACAGCAGCAGCAAATCCCGATGGCAGACATTATCATTTAGATATGAATACCGTTCCATTTATCCTTGGAGCGTCAACAAATCCAAGTCACAACGTCAAGTCAAATCTACAGAACGTAAGTCAACTAAAAAAAGACACGCATTTATTCAAATTAAACACAATCAACAATGATTTTTCTTTTT
>ERZ778027.880-NODE-880-length-59337-cov-11.385952_pt1 | contig 59337 bp, 60 predicted proteins | sample MGYA00375757_ERZ778027 | MGnify/ENA primary metagenome ERZ778027 (study PRJEB29350, sample SAMN05389817) | bioreactor metagenome | isolation source: Ammonium sulfate bioreactor | place: South Africa: University of Cape Town | collected 2014-02-18 ...
TATTATTTTTTCTGTCTATCTCTTTCACTTTTTTCTTCGGTTTCTTCTTCTTTTTTTTTCTCCTTTTTCTTTATTGTACATTGTTTTGTGTGTGAGTGTGCATCTGATGATAGAGAAAAAATAAAATCAAGCAGCCCGATAAGTGGCTACTAAGATATTCGATGAATGTCTGGTTCAGTCAAATGAGTACAAGTGCAAAGAAGTCATATTTGCTTTTTTTCAGGATTTATTCGAATGTAAAACATTGAAAGTGACTTTTAAAAGTCTTTGATTGCCTGTCAGCGAAAGACAGTGAATGATAGATAGCAGACATACAGTTGTTATTAACACGTCTGACAATCAATCAACGAAAGATCTTCGTGACAAAATGATGCACTTTCAACTATTGCTATACATTCGTATCTACTGATAACACGTCAGATAAAAAATTCGACTGAAATAAATGAGAAACAAAAAAAAACAAAGATTTCATTTTTTTTTATTACTAAACTATCATCATGTCAAGATGCTATCGTCCGATACTAATGACGATCAGTATATTTATTGGAACGTTATTTTTTATTTCGACAGTTACTTTAATATTAATCGGTGCATTAGATTTCGCAGATAAATATCATCGAGTAGTTGATTATGTCAATGATACATGTCAAGTGAATACACGAGGTTACAAAATCTACACATGTTCATCGAAATATTCGACTTATACATGTTACGCTCCGGAATGGGACGTTTTTTACGGTGAAAATCAAACAATATCGGCTCATATTGAAAGCGATGAAAGATATTCAAAAGTTCACGAAGCATTTGACAAAGCTCAAGAATACGAAGTAAAATCAACAATTCAAAAGGAATGCCTACTCTCGAATTTCTTCAGATAGGTCAATGTTACCCATGCTGGTACGATACAAAACGTTCGACCGAAGCTCAATGGACTCAGCCAAGTATGACTGCTCATATAATCTTGCTTAGTTGTGGTATCGCATCATTGCTTATTTCGATGTTATTTTTCTTTATTACTTATCGTTTACGAAAAGCATAGAAAACAAAGTTTTATTGCTTTAAATAAAATGACAATACAACAACAATCAATCGTCAGTATAAGGACTTATTTGTTGATTTCTGAATTGTTGAAAACGTGTTCGCCAATATTTTAAATGAATTTCAATGACAACATACCAAACTTGTCGTCGAAAACGTTTCGAAACGCAACAATAAATATAAAACGAACACTAACAAAAAAAACAAAAATTTTATCCAACAGCAAAAAAACAAAATCTTACTGCATAACTTTGATAATATAACACCGACAGAATTGTATAAATCAATCGATTAATTATACTTTGTTCAGCTGTAAGATTAACTAAATCTAATGTGTAAATACTAAATATAATGCAAGGCGTACTTAAAACGACAATAAATAGAACATAAACAAGTGTCATTGATGTTAATTGTCGATCTTGACTTTGACGAAACAGATTTCCTCGATGATTACCATTCAATTTTCTTACATGATAAAAAGCTAACGAAGAAAATATGATCATAATAAATATTGGCAAACAGCCGAGAAACACAGGCCAAATAACATAATTGACATAGTAATAAAATGTTGCATTTAAATTTCGACATTGATTTGATACAATATCGCAATAGATGAGAAATGGTACGTTATGTCCAAGCCAAACGAAACCAATCAATAGGATATGCCAACGTGCCCAATATAAATTATTCCAATGTGGTCGAACTAAAGATAGAAATTGATCGATAGTTGCTAAACATATCAACGTAAACGAAGCAAGAGCGAAAAAATGAACGAAACATTCGCGTAATTTGCATGCCCATGTTGTACCAATGAGATTAATACGAAAACCAGAGTTAAGTGTACGAATTAGGACAGCTGTTATGATTTGTCCGAAGTTAGATATTGATAAAAATGTTAAATAGAATCCGCATGTTGTTCGACGAAAAGTTTTCAATGTTGTAAAAATCAAAATATTAAACAATTCGCCAACAATACCGGTGACCAGAGTGAACAGTCCACCGTAGCGATAAACTTGAACGATGCTTGCTTGAAGAAATGCAAGGTATTCGGAGGACATTTGAATTCAAATGATTATTTTTTTCCAAGAAACAAAACTAAGTTTTCTATGTTTTCAACGGCAAAATAATTAAAAACATTTGTTTGTTTTCATTAGCAAAGAAAAAATAGATTTCAATTTTCATCGAGCAGATTATTCATATTTTTTTCTCGAACAACATTCTAATACGTATATAATGACGTCATGATTTTCTATGTCGATCGAATAACATAATTGAAAAAGCTATTGATATGATGGGAAGAAAGAAAAGGAGAACAATCCATCATCTCATGTTTCTTGATAAGATATGTTATCAGGAGAGAAAAAATATATATATGGGAAATTTTAGTCGAATAATCAAACACATAGAAATATTCTCATAGAAATGAATCAGAATTCTATTTTAATCGGATTTATCATTGTTTTATTGGTGATTATTGTTGAAAGTGCAAAATCCGAGCCAAATATTCGATCTAATTGTCGAAAGCCCAGAGATGGTCAACAAATATGTACTTGTGGAAAGAATAAGATTCTTTATGATCGTTTGAAAGGTTACACATGTTATCGTGGAGAAGTCGTACGAGTTAATAGTCTGCAAAAGTAAACGAATTTTCTACTAAAAAGAAAATTCAAAAACTATAATTTTCAGATTATGGAGTCCTGTTGCTCTTCGATCGGCATCGGCACCCATTCATCATTCAACTCGTGATGATACTAAAGGCAGTCGATGTGCCGTTTTGCAATACAATAAAACATCGTCGACGAATTTTGTTCCACTTCGAAATGTATCTGTCGAAGCTTGGATTGATTCATTTACTGCTGATGTAACATTGACTCAAGTATTTGTGAATAAAGAAGACAAACCAATCGAAGCGATTTATATTTTTCCGATTGAAGTAGATTGTTAATTGGTTGGGATTTCTTTTTTTAAACTTCGTCTTCAGGAAAATGCAGCTATTTATTCGTTTACTGCTCAAATCGATGATCGAACAATTGTTGCTCAATTGAAAGAACGAAAACAAGCAGAAACAGAATATCAAACAGCTATACGACGAGGTCAATCAGCTATTCTAATGCGTCAAAGCGACAAAACATTCGATACATTTACCGTAGATTATTTTTAAACGTAACAAAACAAATAAACTTTTCGTTTTCGATTAGATCAATGTTGGAGCTTTACCACCTGGTAAAGAATGTAGTATCAAAGTCAAATATGTTACGGAATTAGACTTAGTCGATGAAAATTCCATTCGATTTGTTGTTCCAACAACGATTGCACCTCGGTACAATCCATCACTCGATCGTTTTCAATCGCCTGATAATCAAACATCAGCAGAATACGTTCAAAATACATCCTATTCAATTACATTTCAAGCTCATATTGATCGTGGTGAAAATCGTAAATCTTTCGCCAAGAATTTTGTTTCTTTCTCATTCAAATCACATTTATTTATCGTAGATAAAATTTTACAATTTGCCAATCGTTCACATCCTGTCAATCATCGTGTAACATCACAAACGATTCATGTGTTCACGAAAAATCATTCTCTCGATCGAGACATTATTCTCGACATTGATTTGCCACCGAATCGACCGTTAACAAGTGTTTCAGTCGAAAAATACAATGATACAGCAGGTCATGCAATTCTTCTTGCGTTTACACCACGTCTATCCGATGTGAGAAAGATCTCCGAAGGACGAGATATATCAGAAAAAGAATTTATTTTTATTGGTAAGTTTTTTGTGATTGAAATTCGCTTTTCATTTCGAAATTTTACGATTTCAGTTGATTGTTCGGGTTCAATGTATGAAGCAAACGGCATTGGCCTTGCGAAAGAAGCCATGCTTTTGTTTATTCGTGGTTTACCTGTTGGTGTTAATTTTAATATCATTCGTTTTGGTTCAAAACATGATATTCTTTTTAAAAACGAAGGAGTGACAGCTGTTTATAATGAAACAACAGCTCTACTTGCTGAAACTCTAGCTAAAAGTATGGATGCTGATTTTGGTGGCACGGAAATACTTGCGCCATTGAAATATCTCAAAGATCATCCGCCTGTCAAAGGTCGATCAAGAGAAATCTTTGTTTTAACTGATGGTGAAGTGTCGAATACGGATGAAGTTATTGAACTTTGCCGTTCGATGTCTTCGGATACGCGTATATTTTCGTTTGGTCTCGGTTATTCACCATCACGTGCACTTGTCAAAGGTCTTGCTCGCGCAACTAACGGATATTTCGTGATGATCGAGCCCAATGCTAAAGTTGATACATATGTTGCCAAGCAATTCGGTCGAGCGATTCAACCTGCTATTGTTCATGCTCGTCTTCAATGGCATGGATTGCCTGAAAAGAGTTTACAAGCACCTCAACAGATTGGCCCACTTTATATCAACGATCGTGTTTTAGTTTATCGTCTATTGGAAAATGGCGAATTGACTGGACAAAATGTTAGTGTTGATCTTATGGTCGATGATATTGTGATTAATTCAATTCAAATACCAACTCGAATTGTACGAAAACAAGATACGATTCGTCGTTTAGCTGCGAAAGCTTGGATGCAAGAATTACTGCATGAGAAAAACGAGACCGGAGGAGAACTATCTGGAGAAGAAGAACAAGGACATGAAGAAGAGGAGGAGGAAGAGGAAGAAGATAATATAGAGTATGTAACTAAAAACTCGATCGTATTTATTTAGTTACTTTTCTTCATAGTGAGAAATTATCGACAACCGAATGCATTACACGATTGTCATTACAATATCAAATTCTCTCTCCATATACCGCATTTGTTGGTGTCGAAACAACAGGTCCTAAAGTCGATGGTTCTCAATTACAAGTTCGTTATGTGCCAATTCAAATAACTAAAGATGATGAATACGTTTCATCACATGCGGCATTCGGACGATTACCATCTATGAGCGGTATGCCAGGACTCTTTGGCGTTCCTCAAATGCATTGGTATCAGTCGTATAAGCATCATAGAGCTCCACCATCAACATCTACCTCTTTTCAGCCAGTGGCTGATATGAATAGCTAGTAAGTATATAGATGCATCAGTATATTAGATTATTTTTATATCTATTTAGTGATGAATTGGATGACCAACCAGCACCAATGTCTGGAATGACGACACATGGATATTCAACTACGGATAAACTCTTATCAACAGATCCCGTTCGTTGGTTAATTAGCAAACAATCGTTCGATGGCACATGGATTCTATCGGACGATGAAATTCGAATCTTAACGAACCAATCTCTCAACGGTAAATTACAATCAACAATAACAACGAATTCAAATGCATTAACAACTGCATTTGCCATTGCTTATCTCGAAACGAAACAACAAAATCAACGAGATCTTTGGTCTACACTCGTCGACAAAGCGCGTAAACAACTTATCAATTATGGTTTATCACAAAACGATATTCAATCACTCATCAATGAATTTCAAACTCAACTCAACGCATAAAAATTCACGAACCAATAACACGTCTTTTTTTGTTTTGCTCTTGATTTTATTCCGTAGTTAGATACGTTAATAACAACATTCATGTACCCATTAAAAAGTGTAAACTACAAGAACGAATTGTAATAATATTTGCAGAAAACTATTTCCCTAATGTATTTCCTCGAGTAAATTAAGTTAACTTCAAAAGTTTGATTTGGCTTGTTTGAGAATAAATTTATCTAATTCAATTATTGAACATACATTTCCGTTTTTATTTTCTTCTTTATTCATGAATAACTAGAAATTTTTATCGTCCGATTGACTTAGAATAAAACTAAATTTCGATGTTGATCTATCTTTTGCATGTTGTACAATAATCGATGGCGTACCAACAGCGAGATTCGTTTGACTTGTACATGAATGTCGATATTGTCGATGATATTTATTACCATTGGGTATATCGAGAAAATTTCTCGAACGTGACTGCGTTTTTAGTAGTTGTTCATTGTGATTAATTCTCATATTTGGAATTGTCGATACTGAATGTGAACGAATGCGTTGTTGTTCATCTTCATAACCGACAAATAAACGATTCGATTGTTGAGGCGTCGATGTTCGACGTTGTTGAGCAGCATTCATCATATCTGTATGTAACATCGATGCCAGGCTTGCTTTCGTTCGCATGTGAATCGTTTTCATGAGTACATGTCGAAAATCTGTACCCGATAGACAATAACTTAATATACTTGCATAATTAACATACATTAAAATATTGTAAATTGTCCATTGAATCTGTCGACAACGCATTTCATCGAGTGACGCTTTCTTCGATAGTAAATCAATGATAAATGCTGTTACAGGCAATGTTGTTGCAACGAATATAAACGATGAACAAATCATCATTAAACAAAGTGAACGCAAACGATTGCTTGCTTTCGAACGATAAACAGCAAGATCAAGTTTTTTTGTCGAATTTGAAACGAGAAAAACACGATTAATAACAGTTAAATTACATAAAATAATAAATACAAATGGGATTATTGTAACAATGAACATATCAATCCATGTGTAAATACGTTCGAAAAAATATACATAATTTCCATCTAGATAACATCGTTGATATTGGAATGGATTAACTGTTGATCGATTGATATTCAATCGTTGGTCGTGATGACCACCATCAATAAATATTAGTAAATGACTATTTAATAACGAAATAATAATAAATACAATAGTGAAATTAATTGTTGCTTGACGTGTACGACACCATTTCGATGTATAAATAGGAAATTTAACTGCAACATAACGGTCTAAATTTAAACAACAACGAAACCAAGATGATAAATGAAGTGTATTACTAAAAAAAACACAACAAATCGAAACAATTTAAAATCAACAAGAATTCTTTCAACAAACTAGAATAGAAAGACATGTAATTTACACCAGAATGTTCCTTGGATATGTGTTTGTAAATTTGATGTCAACAGTAATTCTCGTAGTAGACCAATATATAAAACTATGGTATCTGTTACGGACATAAATGTTAAATAACGATAGACACTATGTTGTCGCATTTGAATAAGAACAATTAATGACAAAAGATTTCCGATTGTTCCTATGGCTAATATAATTGGATAGATATGAAGTTCAATTTGTTTAGCAATCTCTACACGATCTGTACAATTCATTTTTCTTCAAATTTTCTCTTTTTCATTAAACCAAACAACTACACATTTGTGTCTAAAAGAACAATAGAAAGGTTATTTCTCGAAACATTAGATAATATAATTAAGATAAATGAATCACCGAGAGAGAGAGAGAGAGAGAGAGAGAAATATTCAAATATGAATATTAGTATTCTCAAATGAATAGCATGCCATGTATTTCTCAAGTAGAAAAAGAGAGAGAGAGGGAGAAAAGAAAGACAACGAAGCAACTACGTTTCTTTGTATGTCGATGTTATTTTGTTATTATTAGTATTTGTTTTTGTTGTCTTCAATATCCTTAACATGTCGAATATCTCTCCTAGTTGTTTGATTAGTTTCGAAGAAGTTATCTATCAACATACGGGGAATTGTGTCTAGTAATCAATGTGTTGACATAAAGACAATGAAATCAAACAACAAATAACTTACTCGACAAAAGAAAATCTTCATTTCAAATTCTTATACAAACAAAAAGAAAAGCCCGATAACAACGACGACAAAGAGAAAAAAAAGAAACGTTACTTAGATGGATACAATAACTGTCTTCTTTCAAATAACTCATTCGATATACTTTTCCAGATTGCGAGAAAAGACAATTCTCTAAACTAGAATGTCAATACGAATTAACGCTTAACATTTACTAGATGTAGATACAAACAATCTAAGCAACAATGATTATCTTCTATCTATTTAACTAACTCAAGACAGATAGAATAGAAAGCAAGATAGAGAGATATAAAAAAAACCGGAAGAAGAACGAGGTCAACATAAATAAATTACGTCATTCCAGATGCGAGTAACATGAGTATTCGGATAAAAGAACAAAACGCTCAATAATACTTTCATTGAATTGCTCACCAAGGTTCTTTTTCTCGACATTCCACTGTCATTATCAAGATGTGATTATGTCTTCTTCTCTCTCACTCGACGTTGTACAGATGTATAATGAAGTATACTATTCGACGTCAAAAATTGATTTTCCATCCGACAGATCTGTCGACTTACATAAATCAAGAACTCTACAATACACAAATGATTCATCAACTAAACGCAATGAGAAACCTTCAATCGAGCAGTTAATAAAGGAAAGTGTGAACCTGCCAACCAACAACAAGAAACCAATTGTCCTTCACACAGTCGTGTTCTTTGAAAACATACACTAACTAGACTCTTGATTAGAGCATCAAACAAACACGCACACACACACACACACATATATATACAAGTACGCCCTCGCGATCTTCCATTTTTTTAGGTAAACAAATCGACAACGAGCGAGAACGAAGAAACAAAACCAATTTCCCACAAAGATTTTCCCATACTCATCGATCATATCGAAGAAAACATTTTTATTTTTAATTTAATAACTAAAAAAGCCACAAATCACATTCTATGACATACAAAATTCGATAGGTCCCTGCTGTTCAATTAATTTCATATTAAAGATTTTCCCACTGGACACTTTCTTGCCATGTCGATAGATTTCTAATTCTTGTTTGTGTTCTTGTTCGAACATCGACACATAAGCATTTGGTTGACAAAATCGATTGGCTAACGAATGTTGATAGAATTCAGCATAACCACCATCGAGCAAATAAACGTCAGGAAATGATAAATAAGGATAATTCGAAAGATTATACTGACGATCTAATGAACGAAATAATCGACAGAGACGCGGTGCACGTTCAGATGAAAATTCACAATGAAAAACGATCTGTTTTGGACGTGTCGACGAAGTGATTAAGTTCGAGAATAATAAACGAAGATCACAATCAGTATAAATATTTTCAGCTGACATAATATGACCACCGGCATATTCAAATGGATAACGAGCATCGATAATCAGTAGATTATGAATTGAATTTGTTAGTAATGAAATAAGCTAAATAAGACAAAAATGAAGATTTATTCGTGCGAATTATTTTCAAATTACTGTTTCACCGGAAATACGTAGAAGATCGGGATGTTTCGAACGTTGAACGAAAGGAATTGTTTGCGACATGAACGTTAATTAATGAAAGATGAGAATAAAAACGAAATATATATGTGTAGAGTTTGTTTTTTCTTTTGCTTCACGAAACGATGATGATCATCTTAATTAGTCGAATGATTACAATTGACAAGAAAGCATCATCGTACAAGATGTTTTTTCAATTAAAAAGTTTGATCAATTATCAAGTACATAATTGGTTTGTTGTGTGAAAAAGAAAAGAAAAGCAAAAGATACATATTCGAATAGTTAAATTTTATTTTTCAACTATCAAAATAACAAAATGCCAAAAAAAAAGAGAGAGAGAGAGAGATTGTCAATGAAATATTGGTTCGTCGATATCCGAATAGACATGGGAGAAAAGATCGTATTCGAAATCAATTAATTGTTTTAAGAAACCGGAATTTGGACAAATAATGGGTCGTCGATGACGAAGATACTTAAATGCATCGAGTAGAGTTGCGTTGAATGCTTTCATGAGATAGGAAAGTATGATTGTTGTCGAACGTGAAATGCCAAGATTACAATGAACAAGAAGACGATTCGATGGGTTCGCTAATGCTGTCTCAATAAAATGAATTGTTTCATCGAATCGATCTTTTAATAGAACATCTTCGAGATCTTCTAATTGTAAATGTAAATATTTGATTTTATCAGGAAATACACATTGATGTTCGACGGATATATTGATGATATGTGTCAGTTTTAAATCTCGAATAACTTTCCAATTGGTTGCTTGATGTCCGGTGCCTTGAAAAGAAAATAACGTGTGTGTAATGAGAGCGTCTTGTTTTTCAAAATGAAAATTTTACCAAGATAAAGTTGATTGTCGAGAACAACTGACGGATAGATTGTGAGGAATTTTTCTCGATCGACTGTCGAACGAATATCCGATTGAGTACAAAGAAATGGAAATAATGTTTGAAATCCTTCGAAACCACCGCTCAATATCAAACATGATTTCGAACTGGGCGTTGAAAATCGATTCATAACCCGTCGCATTTCAGCTGATGTATTGAAGAAAATGCCTTTGTCATCATAAAGAACGATCTCACTGAATCGTTCGACTACTGAAATATAAACATTGCCATTCAATGCATCTTCCCAATGAATGGCTTAACAAAGAAAAAACGAAATACAAAATAGAAGTAAACATGACGTGAAATGTACCTGTTGCGATGTGTTTCTCGTGAAATTTCTCTTTGGAACGACAATCAATGATGTACAAGTAATGCGCTAGCATGAATAGATATTGTTGTTCGAGACCGTAGCCCATCATATTGAATAATTTCGATGGTGTCACGTATCCTTGCTGAGCAGTTGTTGTCGGCAAAGTCGATATCGGTTTGGGAGTTGACGGTGATTGAGATCGATAGTTCTGATGAAGACTTTTATCGCTACCTGAATTGGTGAGACTAATCTGTTGTTTGAGATTATTCGATAGGGATGGACACGCTTGCGTATCGGTATTCGATCGACCACGCATAGCCGGTAGATTTTCTTGAGTTACTGGACGTCGTGCTGAATGAGGAACGTTTGCATTTGTATTTGTATTTGTATTTTTACATTTTTTTCCCGTATCGGAGGATTTCTTCGATTGGGTTTCTTCGTGTTGAGATGATAGATGACAGGATAATGTCAATGATTTCGGTGGACTATTCGGTAACGAAACTGAGTTTCGTTCGATAGCTCGTGCAATGGGCATCGTTTTGGTATTGGTAAAGTCACTGTTATTGATTGAAAATCGAGAAAAAAAAGCAAGAGAAAAATTTTTATGGTATTTATATTTGGAGGAAGACTTTAACTGCAAAAGGAGAAGAAAATAGAGGAGAGTCTATTAGGAGGCTTCTTCATTGCAGTCAAATCGAACGTGAATAACAAAAAAATAATGTAAAAAAGAAGAAAAGAAAAACAAAACTCTCTTCCTTTCTATTTTTTCTCCCTCCTCAAAAGTTAATAAAGGACAAAAAAGTCATATCAAATCAAGAAGCAATCGATTTTCTTTTCCTCTCTTTTTCTTGAAAGGTTTTATCGACCGCGAGCTAGAACTAGTAGTGGACTAGAAAAAGAAATTTAACTTTTCGTCAGTGAACGCGATGGAGATGCAGATGACATACCCTTGTAATAATATTTTCCTTTTCAACAATCGTACATCTTGTCCCCTCCCCTTTTTACGTCTTGAAAAAGCAAAAAAAGAATTTCGCAGTTGTCATTTTTTTCTTTCTTTCTTTTTCTTTTCTTTTTTTTTTGTCAATTAGCCAATGTTCAAGTAAACAATAAAATAAACGACGCAAAAAAGTCTGATGAAACAACGGAAATACATTGATTCATAAGACCAACAACTGCGATGCTTTCTCGACTAAAGAAGACTCATGTTACCAGTTTATTTTTAAGATTCGCGAAGAAAAGAAAATAAGAGTCAAACGAACGAACTCAATCAATCAACATATACAAAGATGTGTGCACTAGAACTTAAAGAAAGAGAGAGAGACACGCACACCCTCACACATACACACAAAGAAAAACATCATCACTAGACTTTTAAGGGTGTAGGTATATTGTGCAAGGAGAAATTTGTTTTCGAAAAAGATCATGTGCACGTGCAGAAGAATATGTTTTATTGCGTATTTGTTGCGAACAGGCCGAAAAAGACAAAAAACTCATTGAATATTTTTCAGTAGCAATGAAATCATTCAATATGAAACAGTAAAATGAGAAGAAGAAAAAAACGAAAGAGAGAGATAGAGAGATAGAGAGAGAGGCACTTGGATTTCGATCGTAGTCGAGACTTTAACGAGGATGGTAACGACCAATTGATTTCAAATTTTCAACGAACATTCCACGTGCTAATTCAGGTCGTCGGTCTTCACCTGCAACCATGCCCGGTACCTTCGAATTAACAAAGAAAAATTACTCGAGACACAAAACAATCGAATTTCATACAACATTCGAATCGACAAATATAGATCCACATTCGTTTAATTCAGCTCGTTTAACTTCAATTTCGTGTTCATTAACACCTCGACATGCATCTTCAATCAAAACTGTTCGATAATTATTTTCAACTGCATGCATAGCCGTTGCCGCTGCGAGAAAATCAAAGTTAACTGAAAGTTTAGAGTTTAGTTTTGCCTTCGCTTACCAACACAAACATCAGTTGCCAATCCAACAACATAAACATCAGTAACAAATCGTTCTTTTAATTGATCATCAAGACTTGTTTTACTCAATTTCATATTATCCCAAAAAGCTGAATAGGAATCAATTTCGGGATTGGTGCCTTTGTAAACATGTATTGCATTGTCGACACGTATTAAGTCCGGATGTAGGTCAGCACCAGGAGTTTTCTGTATGCAATGTGCTGGCCAAAGAACTTGTTCGATTGTTGCTGTTAGATTCGCTGGACCAACAAATGAAACTGTATCGAGTAAATGTGCTTGTTCAATATCGATCTAAATTCAAATTAAATATTTGAAACAAATTTTCAATCAACAAACTGGATTCGATGGTGATGTTTTTCTTAAATAACGATTTTCATAGAATGATATATGATTCAACGGATGCCAATCGTATGTATAAGCAACAACATCGAAATTAACATCACGTAGAACACGATTGATGACGGGAACAACTTCTTCTCCTAATAGTCAAAAGACAGATGTCAATTTCGTTTTTATTCGAATTCGAACCTTGATGATTCGCAGGACAAGAATGAAGTGCTAATGAACCCGAGATAAAATCGTTTTGAACATCGACAATGACGAGTGCACTGATGGGTCGTACAGCCTAACAAGGAAAAGAGAATCTTTTTTAAATAAACAAAATTCAAGTTTGTTACACAACGAATCGGCTCTTTCCAGGCTTGAATAAATTCATCGTAAGTTATTCGGCCATCACGATTGAAATCTGTATCCGAAAAGTACTCGTCAATTTTATCGCTTAGAATTAAATAGGGACGTTGTTTATTAGAAAAAAGTTTATTTAGAAATTGACGAAAATCTTCTCGAGTCCAAAAACCTTGACTACAAAAAAAACAAATCATTTCAATAAATAAAAAATTTCGAACTTTTCAAGTTGAGTTTTACTTTTGATGATCAAAATGTCGAAAACATTGTTCGTATTCTTCATCTGAAAATTGGCTTCGTCTTAACGAATCGAACGGATCATAATCGTGTGGTGGTGGTGACATGGACGATTCTGAAAACGAATCAACAATTTCCTTTCAATCAGATTGTTCATATCGATCGAACCTTTCGCTCCCATTCGTTTTTCTCAAAAGATAATCATTAACAAACTAATTGACTCAAGTATTTCGATTGATTAATTTTAAAAGTAAATAAACGAACGTTACTTAAGTAGAAAAATCTCGTTTCTCTTATCGGAAAAGAAATACTAGACTAAGTATAATAAAAAAAAAAAAGAAAAAAAAAAGGGAGGAGAGTCTTTGTAAGAAATACACGGTAAGAGAAAAATAATGTTGATAGGAAAATTGACTGACTTCTAGAAATATTGAACGATATGAAACAATTAACGGCCTAACGATCGATAGAAAGAGAGAAAGGAAAAAATTTCCACCGTTACCTTTGTTTTGTGCGTTCATTTGGTCTTTCGATAGCGTTTTTCTCTTTTTTAAACTGTGTTGTTATTATGATTATTTCTTATTGACGTCATACACCGATGACTGAAGGTGATATTATACAACTAGATTTATATTTATTTGCGTGTCTGTTTATGAAATACGACCAACGAAAGTAAATTTAGCTAATCCATGAAAAGAAAAGAAAATAAATTGAGTTTTTTTTTCCTGCTCGTTTAATGACGAAAAACAAAAAAAAGAAAGTCATTGTTTTCTTTCGTCTTCTTACCGACTGTGTTTATGATTATTATTGTTTTTTTGGTAAAGAGAAAAACTAATCTCGAGATAAATTCAAATGTTATCAAATGAGTAAATGACAAAAAATGTAAAAACCGAACAATGCATATATATATTTTTTCGTTGCATGAGAGTGTTGGAAAGAATGCTCTTGTTGATTGTGTGAACACAAGTTTAAAAAAAGTGCAAATGCAAGAGGAAAAGAAAAGGCGAGAAAAAATAAATTTATCGATTGGCAATTTTTTTTCTATACTGCTATTTCAACCTCTTTCTTTTTTTTTCCTAGAAAGAAAAAGAAAAAGAGGAGAAAGAGAGATTTTCAATGACATCTATCGAAATCGAGTCGAACGAGCACGATGAATAATCGTGATTCCAATGTTTACCAATGCTCTTGTTTTGATTGTTTATAAAGTTTTCGCTGATGCAAGACTAGTTCTATTTTCAGATTTAAACGAAACAATGAGTCTAATATCGAATTGTTCATTTCTTCGACAAGTGTTTACTCGTACTGGTGTTAATACATCATCGAAATTTTTGAATGCATCACGTTTATCGACTGCATTCAGGTTGAATTTTAGAGAAAAAAAATGAAAAAAAATGACCTTTTGAAATTGATTTAGATATTCATCAACAAATTCGTCGCCTCAAGAAGAAAAACAACAACAGCAGCAGCAGCAACCGGAAGCAAATCAATCTCAAACTGAAGTCAAGTCTGATGTTGATGTCAAACAATTGACCGAACAAAACACGAAATTAACCGAAGAAATCAATGAATTCAAAGATCGATATAAACGAGCGTTAGCCGAAACTGAAAATACTCGAATTCGTTTTAATAAAATGGTTAATGACGCGAAAGTCTTCGGCATTCAAGGTTTCTGTAAAGATCTTCTCGAAGTCGCCGATATTCTTCAATTAGCTCTCGCCAACACTCCCAAACAGCCATCAACTGATCTTCAAACACTCACGCGAGATTTCAATAGTCTCTATCAAGGTCTTGTTCTAACCGAAGAACGGATGCAAAAGATATTTTCCAAGAATGGACTCGTGCAAATTCAGCCGAAAGACGGTGATAAATTCGATCCCAACTTTCACGATGCTCTTTTCCAAGCGAAAATACCCGATAAACAAAGTGGAACAGTCATGCAAGTCATGAAGAACGGCTATCGCCTTCATGATCGTGTTATTCGAGCTGCACAAGTCGGTGTTGCTCAGTAATAACAAAACACACACACATAGCTAAATCATTCGAGAAAAAAATAAAAAAACAATATTTTCTGTTTTCGTTTTTGTTTTTCTTTGATTGTTAACTAGAGACTGAAAACAAACTACGATTGTATTTGTTTTTTCTAGATAAATTTCGTCATTCTTATCTCTCGATAAACACGTGATTCATTTCGTTTATTATCACTTTTCTTTGCACTCTCATTCAGTCGTTCGTGATTTTCTCTTATTTGATCATGAGTTACATTTAACCTGTACTCTCAACGCTCGTGATCCGGTATGTACAAAAACAAACAGACTTCGATATATTCGTTTTGTCGTTTAGTCTCCTCTATCCCGGTGTGTTTGCTTGTGTATGGCAGTATGTTTTCGTATTAAAAAATCGAAAGAAATCAATCCTCTCGCCATGCCACATGATCTTTCTCGTTCGACAGCTAATTCAGCATCATCATCGGCTTTAACTTATACCGACAGTTCACCATCAACATACGCTCAAAAGAACGTTGCCGATTTTCATGATGACGACGACGATGACAATGAACAACAAACGACAAATACAAAGAAATTAAAATCATCCATCGTCCATGCCGATATGATTTTCTACTGTTTCGAAATTCTTGGCAATTATCTATTCAATGGTCGACATCATCATTTGCATAAACATGTGCCCAATGATCATCTACAAGCATTACCAAGCGTATCATCAGCGATTTCAACAATAATTCCATCGGAACCCTATCCATTATTCGTTAGTTGGTTCATCGGCAGTGATAAACAATTACGTGGTTGTATTGGCACATTTTCGCCCATGAATCTTGTTCATGGTCTTCGTGAATACGCGATTACATCGGCTATCAATGACAGTCGTTTTTCGCCGATATCACGTGATGAATATCCATCGTTGCATTGTGCTGTTTCGATTCTCACGAATTTCGAACCGTGTTCATCGTACACCGATTGGCATGTTGGCATTCACGGCATACGTATTGAATTTTTCAATGAACGTGGTGCACGACGTTCAGCAACGTATTTGCCTGAAGTTGCTTTCGAACAAGGTTGGAATCATGTTCAAACATTAGACTCATTATTACGTAAAGGTGGCTATCGAGCACCAATCACATCGGATATGAGAAAAAGTGTTCAAGTTACACGATATCAAAGTGAAAAATTAACATTACATTTCAATGACTACGTACAATCAAAATTGGCCAACCGTCCAATATAGACTTCATTTCTGTTTCTTTTTTTTCTGCTCTCTTCTTTATTCATATATGTTAACGTATGTGTTTCCAAACTGTACTCAGGTCTCTCTATATACATAAACATTGAACATTAAAAAAGACATTTTCGTATATTCAAATTCAACTTGAGTCTTGATTTTAGAATGTCAATCGATGATGAATCAAGTCGATTAAAACAGTTTCTATGGGAAGAATTAGAGGACAAAGTTTTCATTGCTGTTCTATTTCGGTGTGTGTGCATGTGTCTATTGAGGATAAAATCGAGTCAATTCCTATTTATGTTTTCAGTTCGAATCGTCGTTATGTTGTTCAACGATATTTCGAACAGGAATTAGCACGTATAAGATCATCAAAAGCTCAAGCTAAATGGCGGCAATGTTTGTTCGATCTGATTCAACAAACCAATTCTCGTCATTCACTCACACAAATCGAAATCAATCTCATGCATGAAATTTGTTCTTGGCATTTAAATCTTCGAAAATCTCTTCATTTCAATCAAAAATACGATTATCTCATTGATTTCGATGAACTTCTTGAACAATATCAAAATAGTAAAATGATTATCAATTGCACTAGTCAAATCGATTGGATACAAATCGATTCGAAACTCATTCCATACATTCAAAAATATCGTGATTATCTACTTCCAATTGAATATCTTCTCAATGAAAATCTTCTCAATTCATTCGAAGATAATCTTCTCCAACCATTCTATATTCCAATGTCAATCGATGATTTCAATCGATTCGGAAATCATCTTACTCATCAATCTCATTTCATTACACTCGAACATTTTGTTTTTCGTTTAAAACGTTTAACATTCATTCGAATTCATCAGCAAACAACGACACTCGATCACAAACAAATCATGCGATTCAAAGGTGGCTTATTAACACTCAATCGTTTTTCTAAACAACGCATTCCATATATTTATATTAATCATCAAAAATATGTTCCTCAAATTGATCCTTCACTATCAACAACAACAACATTTTGTCTAGCTAATCAATATGAATTCGAATATTTACGTTTAATTATGTTCTATGATTTATTAGCAACTGACGAACAAAATCCTTATTCGAAAATATTTGTCAAACAAACGAATTTAACATTGATACCAATTGATTGTTTTTGTGACGAGAAATCTTGTACAAGTATTTCGTTGAAAGATTTTCATTTTCATGAATATCAACGTCGATTACACCAAGACAAAAATCTTTCCAATGGTTGCTGGCAAACACCTCGATCATCGTCATCGAATTTTCACTATCAACAACCGATCTTATTTTAAAAGACAAGGTTTTTTTTAAATTTATTATTCACAAGAAAAGCAAGAAATGAACAGAAAGTGTTTTTGTCTATTTGTTTGTTTGTTTTTACAATCGGCGTAAATCTAATTTTAATATTCGTGTAAAAGTTTTCTTAAATTGTTGATTAGCTAGTGCATAACAAAACGGATTAATTGGAGAATTTAAATAGCATAAAAAATAAAAACAATGAAACATCGGATTTGTAAATATCCAATTGTGTTTACACGATTCGCACAGTGAATGAACTGCTGAATAGATATGCCTACAACGGAGAGAATGTCGAACGAGAAAAAGCAAATGATGATTTACCATGGGGTCCAGCAGACAACGAATGCGCCGAGAATGAATGTGATCGTTCGCAGAGCTTTTCGAGCTCGATTTTGTGATTTGGATTTTCTTCGATTATTTGACTTTTGGCTATGCAATAATTCTCGAAGACTTGACTTCGCGGAATTCGTTCCAACGGGTATTATACCGGTTGTACTATCGGTTTGTACGGAGACACGTCCATTTTTTATTTCGTTTGGTATAACTATTGTATCAGGAACAGCTGTTGTGGTTGTTGTTTCAGTCGATTTTTTGACATCGATTTGTACCATAATACTTTGATCTTTGGTTTTTGGCGATGATGACATCGAATTTTGCGTAACAAAACTTTCGAATGTTACTTTCGACGCAACACGATTGTTTAATGATGAAAGATCAGTTTCATTGAGACACGTATCTGAATGATGTTTTTTTATTATCGAATAAATATCGGATTTTCTTGATTCATCATTAAGTTTTCGTTTGTCTCCACTGAAATACAAACAAAATAAACAAGAGATGTTAATCAAATTTCGTTTGCCTACCCATCGAAAAGTGTGCTTGTCGTTAGAGTTGTTGTTGTCGTCGTAATTGCATCTGAATCCGATGATGTATTTCGTTTTTTTTCAATAGCTGCTAATAAATGTTGCGGTATAAGACCGTGATTTTGTGAAATTGTCGAGGAGGATGACGATGATGATGATGAGGAGGATAATGTTTGAGTTGCCGATGAAAAATTGGCTTGAAAAATTCGATCTAACGAATGATCTTGACTGTATGTATTTAAACTAATACTATTCGTTATTGTTTGTTCATCACTTGTTGTTTCGAGATTGTTTTTGTTTAGAATCATTAATTTTAAAAGATTCGTATTATTACATGGATAAGTTGTTTGATCATCGTCGATAAATGCCGATGAAAACCGTTCATTTAGATGTAATAATGATGAAGTTTCTTGATTTAATTCTTTGTAATTCGAAAGAATTTCACTGTCACTTGTCGTGGCATTATCATTCTCGAGATCAGTGATAGGCGTACATTGATAGAAATCAATCAGTGCACGTTCGACATCAGTCGATAATGTTTGTGTACGTGGACATGTTTCAGTGTGAATTCTTGGGACAACAGATCGAGGTGATGATTTGTAGATGATTGTTTCTTGATAAACCGGTTGATTCGACTCGATCGATGGAACACATCGACGATGTAAAACATATCCTGAAAAAGAAAAGTCGATTTTGAAGTGTTTTTTTTTATTCTTCTAACGAACCTAAATCTTCGAAATCTGTTTCATCGATGTAAGGTATATCGAGACTATTGTTACTATTTAATAATCGCCAACTTTCATCGGATGATTCATCCTGTTGTTGAGTCGATTGATTGCCAATCTCATCGATCAGACTCGGTTCCGGTTGAATATCCCCTTCGATCGATGATTGATCGAAGTTTGTGCAATCGGACAGACGTTGTTCGCATTTATCAACTATCAATGGTAGTGGTTCTAGTACGGCCTTGACAGGTGTCAATCGTGCTTTGAATTTCTCGAGAAAAACTGCATCGGACATGATGGCCAATGATTCCGGTCGTGGTTGTGGTCGTGAATGAATACGTGTTGTTGACAATTCGGGTTCGGATGGAATCGGAGTGAGTGTACTCGATGGTTGTGTTGCACTGATCGCATGTTTGAGTTTGCTTGGTGCTGCTAAACCACCGATACGTATCGAACTTCGATAGAACGATTGAGCAAATGTTTTCATATTTTTTTGATTGAAATTCGTCGATTTTGTCGATGTTAAATTGATAGCTGTCGTCGAATTACTACCCCAATTAACGCTCATACCACGACGATTTGCCGATGAGAGTGTCGAAAATTTCTTTTCATTTTTATTATTTAAATCCGCATCCGAATGGGATTCATATGAATTCGAATTTTCATCATCACCACCGTCGTTTGTTGCACGTCGATCCGATGAATTATTGCTGAATTGTTTATTTAAAACACGTTTTTGACAATTATCCGAATCATGTGCAAGTTTTCTTGCTAGATTTTGTTTATCTAATGGCAATTTAATCGGTGACTTATTTACTCCTATGCCCACACCAATCTGTGTCATTGCACTACCTAATTAAATACAATTCAAAATCATTTCACATCCATCTCATAAAAAGTCAATGTTTTTTTTTACCAGCCATCCCAACCAATGAGGACATTTTACGAGCATTTTCTCGTGATTTCTTTTCTAAATTACTTGCAACACCTAAAAAACAACGAATAAAGTGGTCCGTTAGTCTATTTTTTTTGCTTTCTTTCAAATATTTACCATAGATAAATATATACAAAATAACCATCACTAATAAAGTTGTCCAAAAATAGCCAATAGTTAAACATAAATTAAATATTGGATTCTTATTCCACTGTACGTCACCTAAAACACATGATAAGAGCAAAGTCATTCATCGGGTACATTTGGCACCTGGAAGAACAAAAATATACGTACAAACGCCATCCTGAAGATTTTTAATTTTATTCAAACGTGGATAGAGCATTGTCGATGTGAAAAAAATAAGAAACGGAACTAGAAGAGGAGGAAAAACGTTGATAGAATCAATCAAGAAATATATTTGCTCTCTACCAGCCCATGTTATTGCAATCATAATATTGATTTTTCTTTTCGTTCGCCATTTTCGATATTTAGCTGGCATTTTAACTGAACAAAATCGATCGATGGTTATGAACAGCACCGTATAGATTGAAGTCAAACAAACAGTATAATCAAGCGATAACCATATGTCACATATCGTTGCATTTAATGGCCAATCTTTTGCATAGATATATATTGTCAATAATGGCATCGATAAAAGTCCAATGAGAAAATCGCTTACAGATAATGAAAGTATAAAATAATTCGTTGGCTGACGAATTTGTCGGTCGAGAAAAAATGCAAGTATAACAAGAATATTTCCTAGGACGGTTAAAACCGATGTTGTACTACCAAATATTGCGATTATGACTAATAACCAAAATGGATAGGATGTATCATTTGCTGGTTGACTGATCGTTGTTGTTGTTGTTGTTGTGGTGGTGGTAGTGGTTGTGATATGAGTTATAGGTAAATATGAAATATTATAAATTGTACGATATGCTGTTGGAAAAGTTGAATTCAATGATAACGCCTGTACAATGTCGGCGTTATTACGATTAACGCCTAGATAAACAAAGGACGGCATGAAAATGAGTAGATTATTTTGTAAATCATATTAAAAGCATTTTCGTCGTTTTTTCTACGTATGTGCGTTGTTATTCTTGATTTAAATGGACATTTATCTAGAAAAGAAAAATAAATTGATACATAAGAAATCCTACGATACTCTTTTAATCTTCATGAAACTATTGAAAAGCTATCTTTAAAATGTCATATCATTTTTGCATTTCTCGTTCTCTCTCACTCTCTGTTCCTTTGGTTCTCATTATTCACAAAAGTTTTATTGACATGAATTATTCTACTTAGAAAGAAGAAATTGTCTTAGATTAGACGAACAACTGATTCGATATCGTCTCGCTTTATTATTTATTTCCGATAAAAAAAAGAAATATTTTTAATTGAAATAACCTTATGTCAAAAAAACAACATCATGAGAGAACGAAGAGAAGAAGAGAAAAAAAAACAAACGACTCCCATTTATTGAATAATAAAAAAATGACTTTTTCTTTGCATTTACTCTCGTTTCTTATTTTTTTTTGCTTAACTAATTTGATCGTGCACTACTGCTTCATCTACCTCGTTAAGAAGATTTGTTATTTTGTTAGATTTCTTTCTTCTTTTGGTTGTTTATTTCTACTAGTACTACTACCACCAAGATTGTCAAGGAAGGGAAGGAAAAAATATTGCTCAGACTTTCTAAACTCACAATAAACAACTTGTGTGTACATACGCGTTGAGATTTCATCTAGAAAATAGAAAATTAATTGTGATGTTCTTTTGTCCTCAACAAATAAAAATGACGCCTGTCAACAAGTGATATATCCAACGATCATATGGACTGCATTACATGCCATTTAGTTAACTAGTTAATCGTTGTGTTTTTCTTCTTGTTTGATTATTTTAAAGCGATGTTGAAATGAGTATTAATTGCAAATGGAGTTCGAACGTATCTTTTTTTTTTCTTCTTTCTTCTTGTTGTTTTCGACATGTAATGTATGTGTCAACCCGAATTATGTCTTGTATTTGATCTCGACTAAAGAAAAGCCTAAGTAGTATTGTTGAAGAAGGGTTACTCCGAAACTTAATTTCGTCCAAATGTGTATTATAATCGAACGATTAACAAGTGGAAGAATAAAAGAAAAACGAGAAAGAGAGAAAGAGAGGGAGAGAAAGACGAGAGAAGGAAGAGAATTCTCAACAACGATCGTAATCAATTTGTCGAACAAATCAAATGAGCGCGACATAGAAGAACAGATTTTCTTGTATTCAAAGAAAATAATAGACCAGACGATTGGAATCAAATCTATTCTTTTGCTTGCTATTTATTTATTTCATCAGAATATATATAAATATATAAAAGTTTAGACTAGAAATTCTTCGTAGATTTTCGAAGGTCGATTCGTGAAAAACAAAACTTGCAACAAGAATAACTCTGTATGAATTCACTTGTAGTTTTTATTGTTTCTCAATCTTTGATTAATCTAAAGAGAAGAAAACATTTCCTGTCATTGCCTTGTTCTTAGTTTTAAGTATATTGTTTTAACATCAAATGTCATGAGATTTCTCGTTCAATAATACACGTCAACGCACGACGAAGAAAAGACAATCAAATGGATAAAACCACATAAAAAAAACAAATCTAATTGACGAACATATCGAACACAGAATTCGCTCTCGTCTAGTTACTTTTTATTCGAGGAAAAACAAAACAAAAGCAAACGAGAAAAGATTAGAAATCGTTGTTATTACTTTGCCTAAACGAATAGATGAGATCGACTCTCTCGGGCCAATGGTTTCGAGACGAGCATGAATACATGCACCAGTGAATTTATCTAAATCGAATTAGTTTAACCAACATCATTTCGAAAGTATCATCGAAGACCAATCGATTTCATTTTGTTTCTCTTTGATCCAGAACTTTTCTTCTTCTTCTTTTTTTGTTGTTGTTGTGTTACCATTGAAGGAGAAAAAAAGGAACAAGCAAGCAAGTAGAGAGAAAGATCTTCTTTGATCATTATCGTCATCGCGTTTTTTTTTCGTTCTTTTTTTGGCTTGAACAGGTTTTAAATCTCACGCATTAAGATCAAAAAAAGAACGGACGATCTAGTTTTCTTTTTCTTCTTCTTTTTTTCGAGACAGATAAGAGGAAAAGATTTTGATCTGTATGTTTGGAGAGATTTTCTCACCCTTTAAACTATAGAGATGGATGAGCGAATGTCACACGATTTGTTCATTAGATGCGAGCGAGCGAGCGTGTTTCCTTTTTTCACTGATCCATCGATGATAGAAACGAAGAAAAAGCTCTTAACTAACTCGTAATTTCATTTCGTGAATCACATAATTCCGCTTCACATCTTCTTTTTGCCTATCCCAGACCACATCGAAAAAAAAAGAGAAGAAGAAGAAAATCAATTCTTCTTTTTCTACTCATTCAAGTGATTGTCGTCGGCTGATACGCGAGATATGTTCGATGTACTCAAGCGCATCATTCTATGATTATTCAAGTGATAATTCAAAAAAAAACTATATAGTCATATGAAAAAGAAAGATTACTCGACTCGTCACGTTCGTCTGGGCGACATCTTTTTAAAGACTTGTCTTTCATCATTAGATCCTAATTGAATTAAATTGATGGAAGAGAACTGCAAAAACCTTTGATATACATCAAAATTCTATTATAAAAACAAAACGATAGAATAGAAAACTCGTTTAACAATTGAAAATTTTCTTCATCCAACGAGCCGCGAAAAGGAGAAAACAGATCTGATAACGATTTATTTTGCTCGTTGTTGTTATTATTATTTATCGACATATGTGAACAATCAATTATCGATGAATCTCAATCACGTTGTTGATAAGTACTGCATGTTTGATCGTATTTCGGTTTGAGATTATCGAGATGTAATTTTTCGTAATTTCGAATAAATAACCAAAGGTTTTCAGCAGCTTGTTTTTCGTTTCGATTGTTCAGTTCGATTAATTGATGAATAACGGGTAACCATGTAAGATCATATCGATCCCAGGCAAAACCAAATGTGATCGTATTCATAAGATCATTCATGGTGAATATTCGAAATGATTCATCAAGGTGTTCTAAATGTGAATGAAATAGATTTGGCAATGAAAGTACAGATGTATTGAGAAGAAATTCAACAAGATAACCGACATAACCATCATCGGATTTGCCAAGTTTTCGACAACCTAATGGAAAGATTGTTTTATTGACATGTGGTTGAAGTTGATCGAGTAATTGACGGGAAAAACAAACACCGGCACCGTACGTTGCAAATTGATAGGTTTGCTTCCGACGAGGTATACGAGAGGGTTTTGATGAGCTAATTCGACCGATATAATGTGATTGTTGTGAATCGAATCGTGAAAGAAATTTATAGAGATTATTTAGATTAACGTATTGATCATCATCGAAACGACACATCCATTGCAAATGAGAGTTGGTTTTTAAGAGTTTGTAGAAGAATTCGAATTCAGAAGCGGTTTTACAACATAGATCAAGTTGATTATGTGTTTCAGGACAATGAGATTCGATGAAATTAGGAAAATATTGAATGAATTCTTGATTTTTATATTTCGAAAGTCGATCGGTAAGAATGAAAATGTTCGTTTGTTCGGATGAATTGAATGGAATCCAACTTTGAAAAAGATAATCTAAACGTGATTGACAATAATGTGATGTTCGAACGAAGATTACTGTTCGATCACGAATTGTATTGAATTGTGAAGAATTTCGTTTTACTCTTGATAATGTTAAGAAAATAACGAAATTCATCAGAAAACAAAATAACAGAAGCCAACGACGATGCAAAGCAAAACGACATAGACGACGAAACATTAATCAATAAAATCTGATGACTTATGATTGTGAATAGTTTATGCAGAAGTTATATATAAGTATATGAATGAAAAGACGGCATGAGGTTTTTTTTCTTTCTTCTCACAGGTAAATTTTAAAGAACAAATTTGTTAATAGTCAACCTTTATGTACATGTCGTTCTCAATCAGGCTGATTTGCTGATTTAAGAGTAATTTAATATTGCAACTTTCTTTTTTTTACCTCGTCTTGAAACGAGAGAATACGAAAAATTAATCCAATCGTTTTCAAAAAAAACACATGAGATGAGAATAATAGATGGTATATCTCAATCTGATTTATTCGTGAAAATGAACGAACTATATATACGATCAGAGGGGATGTCTCGATAGGGAAATCCCAGTGACCTGGGGACGAATCCCCTTGTCATTCAACACATAAGAAATGAAAGAAAAAACGAAAAAAAATATCGTGCTGACGACGTCATGGTAAAGAAACACGTGGTCATAGAAAATATTCGCTTTTCTTTTACATTTCTATTTCAATTATGTCGCAACAACAATGTGCTATAAAAGATTGCAAACGGTCATCTCGAACAATTTGCCAATGCTGTAATCAAAATCTTTGCCGAGACCATTTTAATCAGCATGATGATATGCTCAATTCACAATTGAATCCATTAACTGATGAAATCAATGCATTATCTGATAGATTGTCTGCTATAAAAATCGAACGATTAACTAGTGAATCGAGAAAAAAACTCGATAAATGGCGTTCGGATTGTTATAAAATAATTGATCAATATTATGAAATGAAGTGTATTGAATTGGAACAATTTATCGGACGACATATTAATGAACAACGAGAAGCAGTCATAAAAATACGCTCTAAAATGAATGAACTCATCGAAAAACAAGAGACAACAAAACATGATATTCAGATGTTGACAACGGCTATTGGACAACTGCAAAACCAAATGAATCAAATTGAAAATATTTCTTGTGAGATCGAAGTACATGCATTAGTTATTGATCGTAATTTAATTGAAGTAAAACAACCGTATCAAACACAAATTACGTTTACTTTATCAAATCTGTCATCACCATATCAAATAAAAAACTTACCAGATTGTTCCTACAGCATATTATGCAGTAATGAACGATTTTTAATGGTTTATATTGAGCCCTGCTTATACTTAATCAATCATCAGTTGGAAATAATCAAAGATCAAAGATTTAATTCAGATTTCGTTAAAGATATATGTTGGTCTCTCGCATTAAACCGATTTATACTAGTATGTGAAGACAACATATTTTTGATTGATGAAAATACGATGTCAATCGAACCTGTGAGAGACATTAAAAATAATAATTGGTGGACTGGGACATGCTCAAACACATCTCTATATCTTTCTAAACTAGCATATGATTCATCAATTTGTGAATTTGATCTTTTGCCGTCTATTCGATTCAAAACAGTTCATAAAACCAATAATTTGACAAATTACCGAGAAAGAATCGATTGTATTGTATATAACAATGAAACATTGGCTCTTACTACGAATAATGAATCAAATCGAACTAAATGTTTAGAGTTAAGATCATCAAAAACATTCTCTCTGCTTTGGTCACTTGAATTCACCATTGCATATAATAACAGTGCCCTCCGCTGCTGTTTACTTCCGTGTAATGAATGGCTCGTAGCTGACTGGTATACATCAAGCCTTTTTCACATAACAAATGAAGGGAAAATGAAGGAAAAGCATCAATACAAATCTGAACCGCTCAATATAAACTTATTTCATTCAAATATGTTACTTATAGGTACACGAAATAGTGTTCATTTTCATAAACTATAGTTTAAAGTAAAAAAACTTTTTTTTTATTCAAAATTTAAAGTCAAATAAAAACCAGGAGAAAATCTAATTTGTTGCAGCAGCATTATTGTTTTCAACTTCCATTGGAAGAACATTTTCATCTTGTTTATTCAACAATGTCGATATGACCGATTCAACTGACTTTTGTTGAAATTCATTTTGCAGTTGTCCTAATCGATCTTCAAACGATTGCGACGATCCAGTCGATAATAAACCTAATAAATTATCGATTTTTGTCAGATCTGGTCGATGTCCACTGAATTTAAACTAAACAAAAAAAAACAAAAATTAATTTCAAAATTCGCTCAAAAGAATTCATTTTTCAATTTACTTGAATAACATCAGGCACATTATTACGTTGAAATTCACGGTACATTTGTCCTTGCGCATGTTGATGCGAGAGAAACGAGATGAAGACTAATTTCGCCGGATAGATTTCTGTTCGATATCTCATAAATAAATCATAGAATCGATGTGTTGTACCATCGGCTATTCGACCATCGGCATTTTCTTCTTCATCTGTTACCATAATAAATGTTTTAATGATTTCTTTGGCATCATAATATGGAACAAGGCCAGCAGCATTGGCTGTACCACCACTAGCACGTGTTGTTAAAGCTAATTCAAGAACATCTTCAATTGTTTTCGGTGTAAATGCTGGCAAAAACACTGCAGTATTGAAGAAATTCAATTTAGCCGAACAAATTGCTGTCATTAGTGACGAAAGAATCGTTGCTGTTCGAATGGCAACTTCCATCGAACCAGAAGCGTCACCAATGACTGCTACTGGCGATTCTAATGGTAGTTTTATTTTTCCCAATTGTGTTTCAGCGATGGCTAATAAATCTGAGTAGAACACAATGGGCTTTTGTGGAGCTGATTGTTGTTCAGTTGTATTACGTCTGGTTCTTCGTTGGAATCCATTCGGATCTTGTAGTGCTCGAAGGACTAATAAACGTTCCATTAATTTACCATATGGTAACGTTATTTGTTCGCCATTTTTCAATCGTTCAGCAATGATCTCATCGACTTCTGAGCATGCAAGATCTTCGTAATACCATAAGATCGTATCTAATTTCTCTTCGTACGAGGCAACTCGTGCTTTGGAATCGTTATTCAAATGTTCTTTGAATTGTTTCAAATGCGAATACGGAATTTGAAATTCTTTGATCAATGCATTGACATTTTCAGCTGTTAGATCTCGACAACGAGCAACCATAGTTTCCGATGGTGCTGCTGTACCGAAACAAAATGGTAAAAACCATGGTAATGCCGGAAAATCCTTCGTTGGATTGAAATGTACAATATCGGCTAGTTTTTTCCATGGTTCTGTTGGCATATGTAACGCGAAATATTCGAGTTCGGATCGAGTTAATGTTCGAGTCCAACGTTGAATATGTCGAGCAACAGCTCCACTGGCCGAACCTGAGGTTGGCTTGAGTTTGCTTAGATTGTCGATATTATTTTTGATTTTGCCTAATTTTGTTGCTTTCGGCTTGGTTTTACTTAATTCTAAACGTTTGAGACGTTTTTCATGAACACGAATTTGTCGTGCTGCATCTAAGATATTCACTGCTTTCAACACTTCAGTGAGCGTAAATAAACTCTTGTGACGTAACAAATTATTTGCTAATTGATGATCATGTCGACACCAAGCAGCTGCTAGAGCATTGGCTTTAGCTTTTTGTCCAATTTCCACATTATTTTCTTCTAATGTAAATAATGTTGCTAAATAACGAGGTAAATTACTTGTTTGTGCCTCGATATGCTGATCAATGGTGACATCAGCATTAATAAAGAATGGTTTCGGATCATTGTTAATGTTTAGATCGGCTAATGAGTTTGCTGCAGATGCTTGTGGATTAGAATCGGTCGATCGTTGAGCTGAATAAGTTGAACGACCTCGACCACCACGACCACCACGACCACCGCGACCACGTACTGCTGCACCTCGTCCTCGGCCTCCTCCTCGACCTCGACTTGCTCCTCTTCGGCTACCACCACGTCCACGAACCATTATTTTTCGAATAGATTTAAATAATTAATTGTTTGTATTCGATTCAGTAAAATTGGCTCAGTTGAATGAGAAAAACAAAAACGGTTACACACGCACAGTAACTGAGTATCGAAATAGATATTTTACGTATTCCTTCAGAATCGACGCACGTTGTTTTTATATATATTGAAAGTATTGCACAATACTCTCGTAACTGTTTTGCATATTTAATGCGCAAGAACCTAAGAAATGACGTGATTTTCATTGAAACGAGCATGGGCATTCTATTCAAAGATCGACACGTAGAATTTCATCATTTATGATGCAAAAATTTGTAATTGATAAATAAAAACGCGTAATATTTTCTTCTACTCCGGAGACATCTATCTTTTATTTGATGTCTATTTAGAAAAAAATCGTTTTTCAATCACCGGTGGTCCAAATGTTGAATTGAAAGCTGAAGGTGGCAAATCAATTAGACTTGATAAACTTGAATTACAAGGATTTCTACTATCATAAACATAATATTTATCAATAGTCGATTGCTTATTAACAACACTGTTGTTACTAGCAGAAATATTTCGACTATTACAAACATAGATCAACGGTGTTGAACTATTTGTTTCGATATAATTACCACTCAATGAAACATTTTCACCATTATCAACTTGTAAAATTCCGTCACTAAACGGTCCCATGATAAATGTCGATGCTGTAATTTGAACGTCACTAACAACCGGTACGAGTTGAACAGGATCGGAAAGAAATAGAATGACACCATTCTGTTTGGCAATACCTTGATTACAATCGATATATCGATTATGATCGAGAGTTACATTACGTGCAGTTGGTCCTTCTGACCAAAACATCGAAGGTTGAAAATAAACAGCCGCTCCACTTGTTGCATGAAATGTTGATTGTGATAGATGAATATTTCGTGTTTCTAAGAGAACACCTCGTGCTCGATTATTAGCGACAGTAAAATTTCGAATTGTTAAATTGGCTGTATCAGCAACAATAGCAAAATCTGTGACTTTAGCATTAATTGATCTATCGAAAACAAATACTCGTGAGTCATTAGGAGCAATTGCAGTTGAAACAATAGCTGCTTTTGTATACGGTGTAAATGGTTGTTGATGAGTACTGAATTCAAGATGAGTACCTAATCCGAAATTTAATTTGTCAGCTGAATGAAACGATTGAATAACTAAGGCAGTTGCATTGATAATATCGATTACTGGTAAATAAGTTGCATGAACGTTTAGTCCATCATCACCCATCGATTGACATTCACTATCGAATATATTAATATAATCTCGAGTGTCAGAAAAATGCATACAATCAACGATTGAACTCATCCAACGATCACCTTTTCTTAGAACATGATAATCAAGAATGTTTAAACCTCGTGAACGTGATGTAACAAAGCTCATACACCAAGAAGTATAGGTTGTCACTGATCGAATTGTTAAATCTGTATTATCTTGACCGGTGATGGCATGATTTTGAAAAACATAACGTACGACAAGTGCATCGCCAATATTGAATTTCGAATTTGGTCTTACTGGTATTCGTAATACACCCGGTGAAACTAGACTTGTCGTAGCATTTAATGCTGGTTGATAATATTGTTCATATGTATCATTGCCAAAAGCTGGTCTCATCAATGCAACATTATATCGAAGAATAGCTCCAACATGTCGACCGACATCTGGTTGATGTGGTGCTTGAATTCGAAGATCAACATAATCATTTGCTGTATTCACTACATATCCAGCAGTAAATGGCAATGGATCAAAATCAATTGCTAAACCTGTAATTGTCAATTGTTGACAGGAATATGGTTCGAAAATCGAAGTTGGAACAGTACCAAGTAATAATGTTTCACTCATTCCTTGTCCTCGTACTGTTAAATTAACAGCTTCGGTAATACCTATCGCTGCAGAGAGAGTATACGTTCCTGCACCAAATATAACATCATTATTTGATCCGTCTTTAATCGCCATATTAATCGCTGTTTGAACAGCTTTCGTATCGTCGATACCATCATCAGGATATGCTCCATAGGTATCAACAAAAAAAACTCGTCCTGTAACGATTGAATTATGAAATACGAAGACAATTAGTATTGCCCAAACGTGCACAAAATGCATTCTATCTTGTCCTTTTGAATTCTTTTTCTGATGTTTATCGAAACGTTTTTTTTAAACGAAAGATAAAAACCAACCGAAAAGGTCATGTACTTTCCTTCTTCATTCATCAATAAACATCATAAGCATTGATATTACGAACATATTTTAAACCACATATTGCGTAGATACTTCCCTACTCCTCCCTCGTTCATCAACTGACGTACTATCATAACTCCACTTCATCCATAATAAATGAATTGAGGCTCTCCGAGCGGATAACAGCCAGTACGCACATTTTGTACACTTCGAAATAAAAAAAACATCAATCAAAATATTTGTTTTCGTGACAAAACTTCTGACATCATACTGTCAGAGAAAATTAATTGTTTTTGTTCAACAATTTCCCTATACATACAGCTTTTTTTCATTGTATTTCGATTTTTTCAATCTAAAACGTAATTCTCTTCGGAATAATATTCACATTGAAATTAGTCAATGACGTCGTTCATTTGTCAACACGATATTTCTCCAAAGACATATTGCTTACGTCTGAAATAAATTAAAATACGCTCGTTTCTTTTTTTTGCTCTTCGGTACAAACAACCTGTTCGACAAATCCCCAATGAATAGTCACCAGTCAATGAAATATTATCAAATAAACATTCATTCAGTTGTTTCACTTGACAAGTCAAAACTAGTCGATCAAATGATCACGAGTTCGTTCTTGTTCGTTCTCTTGTATTTTGTGATTAATTTCGAAAAAAATCTTTCGATTCAAATCGACGATGGGAAAACTCTTCTCAATCGTTCGATAGCAAAACCTGATTCCGATGGTTTCTATCATCTCTCGAACTATGATTTTACATGTTTTCGTCAACTGGCCATATGCTCAACGCATGGTTGGTCATTACGATTTAAAATTCATCTCAATCCATTTACAGTTGTCGATCGTGAGCGTAAATATCTTTTATTCAGTACCGGTGCTCATGAACCACACGGTGATGGCATGTTAATCTATTTGTATCAATCGAAGAATACATCGTATTTAGAATTTGGTTTAAAAGAATTTCGAAATGATCAATTTGCTTATTATTGGCACGTCGAAGTTGATTTAGAAGTGAAGAAATGGATTGATGTTGTTACAACGATTGAAGAACATGTGACACCAGTCGGACAACATCATCAAATGACGATCTTTTTCGATGGACAAATTTATAAAGAAACTCAAGTGGAAAATTATACCGAAGTCTTTGTGTTTAAATACGATCAATTACATCCGAAAGAAGCGATTATCTATGGAAATGATTCGGGTTTATTGATGTTCGATGAGATGGTTTATTACGAACGTGTTTTATCCGAAGAAGAAATTGAAGATAGTTCGTAGTGAATTCTATACGATTAAAAGAATGATGCAGTGATTTTATTTTAGTTTCACCGGATCGTGTTTCAATGGGATGTTTGAAAGATAATGATCGTATGCATCAATATGTCATTCCGGAGACATTTGACAAATGGCAAACATGTCGAAAAGAATGTGAAAATCGACGAATGAAAGTAAAAATCGAGAAGTTTTTTCAATGACAAATTCGATTTGATTTCATCTAGATTGGAATCTATTCGACAACTAATGGTCAATGTGCTTGCATTGAAAGTACATATGAATTGGAAACATCGTTTAAACTAGAGAAGAATTTTTGTAAATGTCAATTAACCAAATCGAATAAAAAATGTCGTGAAGGTGGCGATTGGCATGTTATATCTGTTTCGAATGTGATTGATTTGATTGATTCAGAAGTTGGTGAGTGAAATCATGCTCATTTTGACTCATCGATTGTTCTTTTTTCAAGGTTTGGAAATCCGTTTGGCTGATTCGAGTTATCTAACACACGGTCGAACTCGTGTTCAAATCAACGAAGGTGTTGAAATCGTTGTTACAGTTAAAAACGAACGAAATCTCGCTTCATTAACTGTCTACGGTGATATCGAAGGACAAGAAGTTACACATTCGAATTCGAATTCAAGTTCGAATGAAATCTACATCACAGCTGGTGTTGTCAACCTCAGTTGGAAAAATGAAGGTGCAAAAAAAGTTCAATTCCGTGCTGATTACAAACGTATGGTCAACTATGAAATGGCTGAATACCGAACGGTCTATGTCGATGTTGTTTACATCAAAACTGATCTACCTCTACAATTCGTTCATTTCTCACCGGACAGTCGCGATGGACAGTCCTATCAAAATTTTACCATTCAAACATTTGGTAAAAACAACGAATAAATGAATAATTTGCATTTGTTACTTTTTTTAGGAAGTGTTCCGATTAATTGTACGGTTGATTATGGCGATGGAAATCTACAAACCAATGGTACAAATCGTGAGCAATATTATACGGCGTTTTTCGGACGAAACTATACACGTTATGGGCAATATAATGTTTCGGCACGTTGTTATAACGATCGCAGTTCGAATACAACATCATTTGTTCGAAATATTCGACGAGAAAATATGAATAGAAAAATGATTATTACGAAAGATTTAATGGAAACACCAACAGCAACGAGATTTAATCTAATCTCGAAAGAAGATTTTTCGTTTCGACATTCGAGTTGTTTGTATTTGAAAGATGTTGCAACCAATGAAAAAATGAAATTAATCTGGAGAAAGAAAACTCTCGAAATCATTCCCAATGATGTAAGATGAACAATTTCAAGTATAAATAATCAAATTTTGTTTCGTCAAAATCTAGGTTTTACCTGTTGGTAAACATTTCTATCAACTCGAATGCGATTCTGTACCATTACAAGCTTATTATGTCAATGTTCAGCCAGCTATTCGTTCGCTGGATATCGAAGCATCACATACAACAATTAAAAGTGGTCAATCAATTCAATATTCGATTACACTCGAGCCCACATTCGATCTTACCATTATTTTCGATTGTGGTACACCTAAAACACCACTCGAAATCCTTCACATCGAACAAGTTCGAGATATGTCACCGATTTTCGTTGCTAATTGTACTTATTCAAAACCGGGTCACTATCAACCATTAGTCAGTGCACTTAATCGCATCAATCTTGTCAATCAATCGCTTCGTATCGATGTCGAAGAGCCACTCTCACAATTTCGCGTCGAAATCGAAGATCGTCCTGATATCAATCAGCTAACTTTAGTTACGATCAGTGCTCTCGAACGCATCCCATTCGAAGGCATATTTACATTCACAATTACTGATAGTCTATCGGTTCATGAAGTCAATCAAACACGTACTGAACGTATTCAATTATTATCTTCGAATAATTTCACTGAGCAATTCTACATGAATATTTCGACATATGGCCGACAAGTGATACATGTACGTGGTGGAGATTATCCGACGATTCGTGAAGCACAAGCTACATTTACCATTGGAAGTGAAATAACAACGAAACCACAAGTATTTGTTGTTAATCAAATGGGTTTGGTTAATGAAGATATTGTTTGGATTGATATTCAATGGATAAATGGAATTGGTTTCGATGTTCAAATTGATTTTGGTCATGAGAAAAAGATTCTGTTGAGATACGGACAAATTATAACAAGTCCTGTAAATCGATTGAATAAGAAAGATGAAGAATATCAATGGAAACGATTAGCTAAACGAAGATTTCAAGTTGGTTACAAGTAAATTTTTGAAGATAAAAGAGAAAAAAAACACAATACATTTCAAATGCTAAACTTTCATCTAGATTTACAAAAGTTGGTACACATAAAATCGATGTGACCTTCATTCAATCATCGACTAAACTTCTCACTGTGGAAATAAGTTGTCCAATAGTTACTATCGTTCAAGGCATCATCGAATCTGACAAGACCTGCTTTCAAGAACAACAATTTCTCCTAGATTCACCCAATTCACTTAATAATATTACTGAACATTCGCCTGTTCTTCTTCTACCTTACAGTCTTCAACATAATCTCGAACCAGTTATTATGACTTCATGTGCTGAAACTGATCTTATCTATTCATTCTATCTTCTCTCCGTCGATTCATCTCTATGGAAATTCTCTCGTACTCAACGTTATTCATTGTCATCAAGTCAAACATTCGACGAAAGTTTTCTTTCGCAAGAATGTTCTGAACTCGGTCCCAAATCAACATTAACAATCGAACCTAAATCACTTCCACATGGATATTATCTCGCTGTTTATACAGTTAGTATGAGTACTAATCAAGCCGATTTTCGACAATTTACTCAACCGATTGAAATCATTCGATCGGATTTAACGACAACATTTGGTGGCAATCAAACGATCACAAACGATGGTGAAAATATCAAATTAAATTTCTATTCAACAACAAATGATCCCGATGTCGATGATTTCGATCGACGAAAATTGAATTTTACTCTCATCTGTTATCCTGAAGATATTCAATCATTGATCTTCTCGACCGATTCAATTGACTTGGGTTCATCACGACCAACAGAAGCCAATCCACAAAATCAAAATCCTTGGCTGATTCATTGGGATCAATTGACTCTCATGAATCCTCGATCGGAATATAATATTCATATTTATGAAAAACAATGTTTTGTATCCAATACGAAAAAAGAACTGATTTCTTTCGATCCAAAAACGAAAGTTTTCAATATGACTGAACAAAATTTGGATTTTAATAATCAAACAATGCATTTTCTTCTTATTGTTCGTCATATAATCGACGGTCGACAATTGATTACTCGTTACGAACTTACGAAACGTGTGACATTTGTTTTTGATAATGCTGATCTAAGTCAATTAGAAGAAGTTATGGGTAATCTCGATGATTTAGCAGCAGCTAATCCAACAAAAGCTGTCGCATTGATTACTGGTCTAGCTGATAAATTGAATGAAATGAGTGATAATACGGTAAGCGTGTGTGTGTGTGTGTGAATGTTTTATATGAATGAAAATGTGAATTTAAAAAATGTAGACTATGGGAGAAATGAATGACGATGAAGTCAAAGCAATGAACGATCGAATGGCTGCTGTAAGTTGAGAACAAAATAATACGACGAAATGAATTTATCTTTTCGTGTAGATGCGATCAAAAATGTTAACATCAATGGATACAGTGATTGACTCAGCTAATGATCCTGATATGATGAATAAAGCATTACGAGCAAGTGCAACTGTGACAGCTAATAGTGATCAAATGCCATTGAATAATCAAGTCAGTTTTTTTCGTTGATGATTTGCTTTTCTTACGTGAATAAAACTGATTTGTTCAGGAAAAAGGTGCAAATATCATTGAAAAAGTTGGCTCGAAAGTGAAAGATATGGAAAATGCTGATGATAGTACAGTGACTGGTCTTGCAACGTCGTTATTAGATGTTGGCGGTAATGTTCTTCAAGCAGCAACAAGAACTGTTTCAAAAGATAAAGAAAATGATCCAGCTGCTGTCATTGAAGTATGTTTTTTTATTCGTTCATCTGTTTTTTTTAAAATATATTTCTCTTCTAGAGTCTTGAAGCGGAAATGAAAGTACCTGAAGAAGATGAAGAAGAAGATCTAGGAACTGAAACGAAAGTTCTCTATGCACCGACACAATTCTACGATGCTTGCGATGAATGTGATACATTGCCTGAAGATCGTTGGGAAGAATTTCGACATAAATTAGAAGAAGAAAAGAAGATGATTATCGAAGGACGAGAACGGGTAATTGATCAAGGACTAAATTCGATTTCGAAGTTGAATTCATTTTTAGGCATCAACAATCGCGAAACGAAGTTCAACTGGTTTGTTTACTGTCGGTGATGTTTTAGCAAATCGTGCATCGGACAATGAAACAAAATCAATCGAAAGTAAAACCATGGCAATGTCATTTGCAAAAGCGCCACCCGACGGCAAATCGAGTGTCTCAGCTGGTGATACAACCATTCGGCTACCTGGCCTGTCGGATTTAAATTCGAGTCCAGGCTCATCGAATGTTTTTACTAAAGTTCTCGAATCCAAAGAAAATCCTTATGCAAGTGCACATGGAAATTCCAATGTTCAAGGTAGCGTTGTCAGTATTATTCTCTCTCGACCAGATGGATCTGAAATGCCTGTTACCAATTCGACTAAACCCATTGCTATTCGTCTGACTCGACCGGTTGATAAACGACCGAAATATCAACAACATTATCTCTATGGTACGAATTTCTCCTATCACAAAGTTAACCTTCCAGAAAAAGAAATGGCTCTTTCGATTTATGTCTCGCCGAATTTCTCGCCTATGGATACATACGGAATCTATGTTTCCTATGGTGTTAATGAAAGTCTTTTAGAACCACCAACGGAATCGAAATTTGATTTGCTTTTTGTTCTACCGAATCGAACGGTTCTACCAACAACATCGGATATCGATCAGGACGATGAAAACGAACTTCGACATACAGTTTTCATACCACCAAGTGTTCATTTCGGAAATGGAACTTATATTTTCGGCATTCGATTGATCAGTAAATCTTTCTTTGTCTTTGCAAAACAAATTAAAATCCCCAAACAATCATTTTCAGATTCGAGTACCGTTTTAAATCTAACAGAATACAACTCGAGTTATACAATCAACATGTACACTTCGAAATGTCAATATTGGGACGAGAAGAAATTCGTTTGGAGTTCGGATGGATGTCAAGTACATCGATTTGATTGTTTTTCTTTTCTTTTGAAAACGTTTCGTTTTTCAGGTTGGACCATTGACAACATTGAAATCAACTGAATGTCTCTGCACACATTTGACAACATTCGGCAGTGATTTCTACGTTCCACCGAATACAATCGATTTCAAGACTGTATTTAAAAAATTCAAAAAACTTCACGAAAATGCTGCTGTATTCAGTACTGTCATTGTCATTTTTGGTTTGTACGTCATTGCCGCTGTTTGGGCACGACGAGCAGACAAAAAAGATTTAGTCAAAGTAAAATTCTGCTCGATCGAAGTTCGATTTTCTGATTCTCTCGATTTGGTTTTTAGTGGACGGCAGCACCACTTGTCGATAATCTACCGATCGATAACTATCATTATCTAATTACAATTCATACCGGTGTGGGAAAAGAAGCGGGTACAACATCGAACGTTAGTTTTGTCATGGCCGGTGAATTATCTGATAGTGGTGTGAGAAAATTATCCGACGGAAAAACTCAAGTAGACATCGATTATTTTGAATTTGAAAATTCAGTTTTTTTTTGACAGGAATTCAAATCGGGTAGTGTTCGAAATTTTCAAATGAGTGTTGAATCACCTCTCGGTCCTTTGCTCTATCTTCGTGTTTGGCATGATAATTCGGGTGTCAAAGAAAAAGCATCGTGGTATTTAAACATGATCAATGTTATGGATTTACAAACAGGCGAAAAGTAAAAAAGAAACAGCTTCATTGAGAATGGAAATCAAGAGAAATCTTTTCGTAGGAGTTATTTTCTTTGTGATAATTGGCTTGGCGTTGAAAAAGGCGATGGTCTTGTCGATCGTGTCATTCCATTGGCATCATCGAAAGAATTGAAGAGTTTCGCTCATCTATTCACTCAATCAGTGAAAAAGAAATTCAGCGATGGTCATCTTTGGTTTTCAGTCTTTTCTCGTCCAGTTCGTAGTAATTTCACTCGACTTCAACGTATTTCGTGTTGTATTTCACTTCTTTTCTGCACGATGATTTCGAATGCGATGTTCTACCGACAAGAAACTCAAGCCACAGCAAATAAAGCCGGTGTACTCATGAAAATCGGACCTATTCAATTCACGATGACTCAACTCTGGGTCAGTTTCATTGGCACATTGATCGTTCTTCCGGTGAATTTGATTATTGTGACATTATTTCGCAAAGCTAAATACAGTCAAAAGATTTTAATTAGCCATCATTTACAAGAAATTCAAAGAAAAAATGCAAATCCAGAAAACGATGTTCAATATCAAAAAACGAAAAAGTTCTTTACACGATCGAAAAAACGTTCGGTTGACGACGAAATCGAACGTATCGGAGCTATACCATCAGTTGAAGATAAAACTCGAACACTTCCCTCTTGGACTATCTACATTGCATGGGCCTGTGAGTGAATAGTTTTTGTTTGAATATTAAAACTTCTTTTCGCGTGTTTCAGTGGTTTTATTGAGTATCTTAACTTGTTCATTCTTCATTATCCTGTATTCATTAGAATGGGGTGCAAAACGAGCTAACGAATGGTTAATGACAATGTTACTTTCATTTGGTCAATCAATACTTGTTATTGATCCATTTAAAGTCTTCCTTATCACGGCTATTATTAGTTTTCTCATTCGAAAGCCGTATGACGATGAAACATTGGATTTCAATGATCCATTTACTGGTACACTTGTTTCGAATATTACCGTTGCCAATGACGATATTTTCAATGATTCAAAATATAAAGGTAAAGACAAAAAAAATTTTTTTCGTTTTCGAATGATATTTCTTTTGTTGGCAGAAATCGCTCGTCAACGTCGTATTCGTTTATTTGATCTTCGCCCGATTGATTCCAAGGAAATGGCTCGTGCTCGGGAACAACGTTTACGTGAAATAAAAATGGGCGAAATCATTCGTGAAATAGTCGTTTACATATTCTTCACTGTCATTCTTCTCTTTCTCTCCTATCAAGCACGAGACACGAATTCCTACGGTTTATATCGCGACACGAAAAATCTGTTTGTTACCGATGAATTTCACGATGTTAGTTCGTTGAGTAGCTGGTGGGATTATTGTGATAATGTTCTAATCAAAGGTTTATATGCTCAACCATGGTACAATGAAAAGAATCTAACTTGGCGAGAGAAATTAACAGTTGCTAGTCGAACATCGATGCGTGTTGGTGCGCCACGAATTCGACAATTACGTGTCAAGGAGAACAGTTGTCGAGTTCATCGAAAAGTGAAACATGTTATCACGCATTGCCGAGATGATTACAATTGGTTCGATGATGATACGAAAGACTATAGCATCGGATGGAAACAAGTTTTGAATAAAACAGCTGCAAGAATGAGTGACGAATCGAGCAATGGAACAAAACGATGCCGAACACCGTGGTGTTATCAAGTTCGTTTGAAGTTTTTTTCTTTGTTTTTGAGAATTGTTGTTGCTTTTCAGAATAGTGCTCGAACGAAAAGTGGACCGATGAAAGCGCTTTACAAAACGTACAAAGGCGGTGGTTATGTAGTTTCACTTGGTCGAACTTTTGACAAGAGTCGAGCTCTTCTCGCTGAACTTCGTCAACAAAATTGGCTCAATCAATTCACTCGTGCAGTGATCATCGATTTTTCACTTTACAATGCCAATGTGAATCTATTCGTTGCCGTTACTCTCTCATTCGAAATGACATCAATGGGCTCGGTTATTCAAGATCATCAAATCAAAATCTTCCGTCTCTACGATCACGTCGGTGGTTTCGGAATTTTCGTTTACATATTCGAATTTCTATTCGTTATTTTTACGATTTATTCCGTCGTTCATGAAGTATCGTTGTTAATCAAACTTAAACGAGGATATTTCGATAAATTCTGGAATGTAATCTCATTTATAACGGCTGTTTTCAGTGTTTCAGCTATTGGAATGTATGGAACAAAGAAAACATTGACGAGATTAGCAGTACGTTCATTGAGAAAATCTGAAATGGGCGAATTCGTCAATTTTAATGCAATTGCAAGTTTCGATGAAGTTTATTCGTATATTGTTGCATTGATAACATTTTTTACGATGTTGAAATTCTTGAAATTACTTCGATTTAATAAACGTATTGACATGCTTTCGAAATCATTACGTTATGCACGACAAGATTTAAGTTCATTTGGTTTTGTTTTTATTATATTTATGATTGCTTATGCAATAATGGGCTTCGGAGTTTTTGGGCGATCATTATCGTCGTACAAGAGCTTCTTTACGGCATTGACAACATGCTTTCGAATGCTTTTGGGAGAAATTAATGCGCCGGATATGTTCGGAGTTAGTCGACTCTATGGTTCATTCTATTTTCTTTCGTTTATTATTCTCGTTTTCATTGCTTTACTGAGCATTTTCTTGACAATGTAAGTCAATTGAATTTTCCTAAAAACTTTCTCTTTTTTTTAAAATTTTTCTTATCAAATCATAGTTTGAATGATTCATTTGCACATGTCAAACGTGAACTAGCAGCATCACAACAAAGAAATGAAATGATGGATTTTATGTTGTCAACTTTCCGAAAAGTTGCTGGTATTAATAATCGAAAACCGGTGGAAGATGAACAAGACAAAATGAAAAAAGATTTATCGGCTATGCTAAATACGATGAATCAAACAAGTGATGCACCATTGGCTAAATTCGATGCTGATGACTTTTAAAATAAATTTATTCAGACATTTTGAACTTTCTTTTTCTTTTCGATTCAATATTTATTTTTATTTTACTCGATATTTTCAGCTGTATGTTTGTATGCTTATGATATATTTATTCATTTCATTGAGAAATTTTATCGTCAATAAAATTGGCTTATGCTGCATTTTGATTTTGTTTTATTCGCTCGAACGATTTTGCCTTCTCACGTAGACGCCCATATTCTCGCCTGACGTCATGGAATACAATTTCATTATTATTCACGAAAATATCGCCCAAATATTACGTACAGCTACGAACTTTTTTTTAAAATAAATCGTCCTTGTAGTTTTTCGATACATTTACTACATACTGACCTCTCTCGATGAGTTAAAATCGAATGTCAATGGGACTAACCGATGACCATTCAGCGAGAACTCACAAACTTTTTTCTTCTCCCTTTTCTTTCGACTAAACGCAATGCGTTCATTGCAAAATCTCCTTCGTCGTAGTGTTACTAACGATTCAGCACGTTATGCCTATCGTTGGTTGTTTGGTCGTGCTCAGCGCCTTCAAAAAACTTCTCATTCGAGAAGATCCAAATCTCTATTCGGAATTTTTCGTTCGTTAATCAATCAATATCATTGTCAAGTTCCAATCGACTATCTCTGCGGTACAACGATGTTTTTCAATCGATTGTTTATTGTCAATCAACATGTACTTATTCCACGTCGAGACTCCGAATCGCTTATCTATCATGCTCAAGAATTATCCAGTCAGCAAAATATCAAAAGTAAAGCGAGAATTTAAAAACGAAAGTTCGATGAACGTTTAGTTTTCAGTTCAATCGATATTAGAAATTGGCACAGGTAGTGGTTGTCTCTCGATCACTCTTGCTCGTCTTTATCCCTACTGGCAGATTCATGCATGTGATATCAGTTCTTCAGCTCTTCGAATTGCTCGTCAAAATGCACATTTTCATCATTGTCAAAAGAATATCAAATTTCATCGAGGAAATCTCTTTGATTCTCATTTTCTCGAAGATACTTCCTATGATATGATCATTTCTAATCCACCTTACATATCCGCTGATCAATTATCTCAATGTGATCGAGGTATTTTTCACGAACCATCGATTGCTCTTTTCGCCGATCCACCGTTGAAATTCTATTCGAAAATTGTTCAACGTGCAATTCAAGGTTGGCTAAATGAGAACGGTTATTTGATTTTCGAATGTTCGCCATTGAATGTTAATGCAATTGAAGATTTATTTCATCAATATGAAACTCATTTCGATCAAATCGAAATTCGTTTAGATACAAATCGGTTGGCTCGTGTTATATCAGCGAGAAAGAAAAACTGTCGATTTACTTTGAATAATAAAGTGAAATAGCGCAAATCATCGTAGCAAATGAAATAAAGAAATAAATGTTAAAAGTTAAATGAAAAATCACGAATGAAAGAAGAGCTGTAACAAGCAATGAAAATGATATAACAAATAATCGAACAATATTCGATGAATATTTAATAACAACAGACATGAATAGACCGTTCAATGCTTGAGTAAAAATAATCAACCACGTATAAGATGTAAAACCTCGAAGCGGATTAAATATTTGTTCATTCATAGATGTTAACATTGCAGGAAAGAGATTGAGAAGTGTTCCGTATGAATACAGAAAAATATTTTGTAGATGAAGTGATTCGACGTAATGTTTTTTAAGAATCCATTCGTTATAAACACCAGCAAACCCACTTAATATACAATAGACAGCTATCATCGGAATACCTAATGGACGAATATACATTTCCGACATGATGATTGATGAAGATGATGATAGCCGTGTTTTCGAGACAAATGTCGAATTTTTTACTGTGCCAAAACTATACGCCAGTCCGCCGACGAACAACAACAATAGAGCAAACCATTGCTGTCGAGTTAGTTTATGTTTAATAATCAAACGATATAAAACAGCTGTCGTTAAAATTTTAAAATTCGATAGAATTTGATACGATGCCGGATCCATATGAAGTTGCATATGAACAGCGAGATTATTATTAATAAAATATAAAATCGCTGGTATTGAATAGGGTATCGATTGTCTGAAAAATGTTACGATTGAGTTCAAATCTGGATAATTGATTGTCTCGATTGACAACGAATAAATCCATGCAATCGATGAAAAACTAAGTTTGATAAATTCAAGTAGAAAATTCATTGTCGTCGATGAAAAACTGATGACACCGTTTTGTTCACAAAGATGTACAAGAACTGAATAAGATCCGTAGGCAATGATTTGAAAAAGAATCATTGCACGAAATCGAATTGACGATGAAATATCATCGGATTTGTTCGGAATTTCCTTCGTTGATCCAACCGGCATGGATCTACTAGTCATTTGGCCCGAGTGCAGCAGCAACAACGATGACGAAGAAGGAAAAAGAGAAATGATTTTCTTGGATAAAAAATACAAACAAGAGAACAGAACAGAACGAGATAAGCCTCGAGTTGACCGATCCGATGGAAAAAGGAAAAGAACGAAGAAAGGAAAAGAGAAATACGCAACAGATCAACCAACTCACTTGGTTTGGTTAACTATCTTTTATTATTTTCGCTGAATGAGACGTACAAGAAAAGAAATAGAACAAAATGTGCGCGTTTGCTAATGAATATTCTGTCGTTTTAAATCGTCGTCGGTAACTTGTGCAACTTTCATTGCGTATTCGATCTTTTTCTGTAATTCACGAACGGCTTTCTTTCGTTCGTCTTGTTCGAGAAGAAGCGGCCGTTTTTCCAGACGTGCTTTCATGTCGTCGAGTCTTTTTGCGTAGTCATCTTCACTGTCGCGTATCGATTGGCGCATCTGACGAGTCTATGTAGACAAAATCAATCTTAAAATTCGTGTTTTCTCGAGAAAATCTAAGTACTTTTTCATCTCGTTTAACTTTGGCAAGAACGGCTTGATCATTCAATTTGCCACGTTGACGAATCGTTTCTCTTACACGTCGATCTTTGGCCGACTGAGATCGTTTGTGAATCTCAGCTGATCTCACTCGTCCGTCTTCAATTTGTCGTTTTTTCTTGCTCATACTTTCTCTCAATCGTTGAGCTTCAGTTGTTTTCGTTGGTATTGCTTCGGCTTGTTGAAAACTCGACGATAGACTCGCAATCGATGCTGATCTCGTTGGCATTTGTTTGCCTTTGATTTTAAATGTTTGTGCATGTCGATGTTCGGCATCAGTACGAATATCTTCGAGTATTTTATCTTTTTTCGATGGAATCAAATTCGTATAGAGAAGAAACGGTTTGCATTTCGTTGGCGAACGTGTTCGTTTCTGTTGTTCAGTTTCACGAATCAATTTCGAATGAATTTTATCGAAATTCGGAACGTAATAACCGTTGATCTTCGGTCGAAATGAATATTCTTCAAAGCCAGCTCGAGCAAGATCTTGAACACTCATCGAACGACGTGTTCGTTTCGATTTCTCACTACTAAACGGCAAACGCGATTGACGAAGCAATTGCTTAGCTCGTATTTCCTTTCGAACCGAACGATAGAGTTCTTGTTCTTTTAATCTAAATCAATGAATTTTAAAAAAACGAACAAAAGAAGAAAATGATTCTACAATTCATGATCTTGTCGTGATTGAGAATAGAAATCTGGCATTGGTTTAGCTTTGAATTGCGGTTCAGGACGGAGTAGATCGCCGCCTGAATACGAATGACGACGGATGATTTGCTTGGCTTTTTCACGTGCATCGAAAGCAAATGGTTTTTGAATTGAATTTAAATACTGTCGTGTCATTTGACGAACGTGTTCACTACGTGTATGTTGTTCGTTTTGCAATTGTTCATACAAGGGCATGTGAACATGAGCAGGAACAGGATTTGCTAGAGGAGAAAACTGATAAGTTCGTGAAGACATAGAAATGTTTTCAAAAAGACCTTTAAATGGCCGATAAGCTATAAGTTCTTCGTCGATTTGCTTCTGTAATTTAGCGGCTTCGAATTCTCGCATGCATTTTCGTCGATGAACACTGTCCACGTTCATGCTATTAGTGAGAGCGAATGGCGCAGGAATAGTTATACGACCTGCCCAACTAGCTGATGTTGCTGATTGACGATTTCTCAAAAAACAAAGCAAACAACAATTTGTACAATTATTTCCTTTTTGGGTTCAATACTTTTTCTCGTCTAAATAATCTTCCAATTCGAATTCTTGCCACATGCTATCGATTTGTTTTCTCATGTGTTCAGTTGTTGAACTGTTTGCAGGGACTGTTCGATGTGGACAGAAAGCAATTTCCTCATCGTGTCGTCGAACAGTATTCTCCAAGACTGCCCGACGATGCATGTGATATTGAGCTCGTTCTTCAGTCAACAGGACAGGTGATGTCGATCGTTTGGACGCTTTTGGTAGTGGTGGTTTTGATGTTACCGTTTTCACTTGTTCTTGATTGTAATAATCTTGTTCGGCTTGTGCCAAACGAACACGTTGTTCTTGACGGAGTTTTTCGAGTGTATCGAGAAATGTTGAATCGCCATTTTCTTTATCGACATCGAATTTTTCTAATAATTTCTGTCGAAATTCTTCTCTATCTGAATTGTAATTATTAATTATTGATGTACTAGTCATTTGTCTTGTTGTGGTTTGAACAAACACGTAGAAGATTTATTGGATTAGGAATAAAAGAGAAAAGAGAGAGACATTATTTTATCAGTTGCCGAGGGGATATCTTTGGTTTCAACCTCTAGAAATGTAACTGAACAATGAATATCATATATTACAGAGCGCCATCTAACGATTTTTATTTTACATAAATATGTGAGCAGATTTCTTTGCTCAGATTCTCTGTGGTAACCATTCTACTTCTTCTACAGTTCATTTAGTTAAGAAAAAGAAATGTATTTATGCTAGATTTTTTTATAATTTTATTGCCGGCCACAAAAAGAGAGACAATTAAACAATATGGATAATATACTTAAATAGAAAAAGAAGAGAGAGAAACTAGGACTATATATATATATTCATCATCATATTTTGAAATAGACAATACGAATGTAGAAGATATAGAAGAAAATGAAAAATATCTTTAACTACTGCCAGACAAAAGTTTCTCGATTTTGCTTTGCTTTTGTTTTCTATTAAAATTAAAAATAAACAATGAATCAAATGAAAAAAACGAAGAAGAAGAAGAAAAAGGAAAAGAGAAGAGAAGAGAAATGGAATTGTTCGAGTATAACGAAACGAAAATGGCTGATGAATAATTTATCGTTTGGTTTGGTTGGTTTTTCTTTATTGTGTAACGACATCGAAAGAAAAAAAAAGGAAATCAAAGAGCTTGAAAGAATCGAAAAAAAAACGAAAATGTAGAATATAGATTAGTTATGTGTGCATATATATCAGCCGGCATATTTCATAAAAAAAAAGAAGAAGAAGAATTTGCTTTTCTTGGTTGTTTATTTGCCGTTTTTAACAACAGCCGCCGGATTGTTGCACTTGTTTTCTTTGTCCACCGACATCGATGCTCGCCGATGATTTCGTCTGTCCTCCTCCGGCTTGCACAGATGACATACGTGATTTTATTTCCGTTGCCATCGTCATAAATGCCTGTTCGACATTGGTGGAATTCTTGGCTGATGTTTCCAAAAACGGAATACCCAATGAATCAGCATATTCCTACGAGACGAAGAAGAAGGAGTTTTTTTTTTCTTTTGTTTTTTGTTTTAGTTTTCTACTTTAGCTTTCGAATATTCGACAGCCTTCTTCGCTGTTAAATCACATTTATTTCCGACTAATAATTTATTCACATTTTCACTTGCATACCGTTCGATTTCTTGAAGCCATTGTTTGACATTATTGAATGATTCCTAGACAAAAAAAACACACACACACCGAATGCATCGATTTGTCACGTTCGAAGAATGATCTCTACTTGATCGGTGACGTCATAAACAACGATGATACCGTGGGCACCACGATAGTAGCTGCTGGTAATTGTTCGAAACCGTTCTTGTCCGGCCGTATCCCACTAAAACAAACGAGAAAACGGTTGTTGTTGTTTGTTTTTTGTCTCTTCAACTTACAATTTGTAATTTGATTGTTTTACCATCAAGATCAATTGTTCGAATTTTCTACAAAATAAACGTCCTTTTCTTTGAACTAAACACTCAGTTTTGTAACATACAAAGTCTACACCAATTGTACTGATATAACTTTCGGTGTACGTGTCATCCTAAAGTAAATATTCGCGTTATTTCAAGTTCTTTTGTTTATGATTCACTCACAGCAAATCGAAGTAAAAGACATGATTTTCCAACACCCGAATCTCCAATGAGTAATAATTTGAAAAGGAAATCGCTAGAAGATAGAAAAAAAAACACAAGGCAATGTTTGTGCTCAATCTCAATCGGCTGTTCGAAGTCTCTCACTATTCAGGATTCATTATTTGTTGTTGATCTAAATGTGTTTTGTTTTTTTGTTGTCTTCGAAGTTGGAGATCTCTCGTGTATTTCGATCTTAAAGAAACGAAGAAAATGAAAGATATGAGATGATTATCAACTTTCGTAGGTGAGAGTAACACGATGATGACTCGTGTCTACGTTGATGGACGCCTTTCTCAGATTTATTCAGCCGCTCTGCGGATCGAATTTTTCCCTCGAAATCTGCAAATTGGAAATTTCCAAAATTCTGACAAAAATATTCGTTTCAAATATAAATTTCGTAGGAATTCTCCAATTGTTTTCTTCAATGCATTCGTGTTTTATCCGAACAAAATGCATCACAAATCTCATTCGCTAATTTCTCAACCAATGAAAATACACATTTTTATTTCTAATATAAAAAAAGAAAGAACAATCGAACATCGTATAACTATACAGCAAAAAAATATTCATCTCTATTTCTTTTTCGATGGTACATTTTCAGCTCGTGACACCGTTGATATACCATTGACAAATTTTGTTGTAAAAAGAACATTTGCATTTGAAAACATGCCATCTTTCAATGACACGATGATAAATTGAGCGTTACGAAAACTTTTTCGAATGACTAAACCGATATTTTGCGTGTGTGACATGTCCAAAGCTGCGTCAACTTCATCGAGAATGTACAAAGGTGCTGGGCTGTATTGTAGCAAAGCTAAAACTAGCGAAAGACCAGCTAATGAACGTTGACCACCACTTAATTCGTCTAAAGTTTCCTTCCAAAGTGACCCAAATTGCACTTTAATTTCTAAACCTTGAAGAACGAGGTCCTTCGGAGCCCGATCAGCATCATAATGTCCGTTCAATGAGGTTAATTTTGCATTGGCATTATGTAGAAGAGTCGAGAAAATCTCACCGAATGATTTATTGACACGTTGCCAAGCGATTCGTAATGCTTCTTGTTTTTTCTTGTCCCATTCGGCAACGACACGTTCGATATTGGCTTTGTCTTTCAAGACTTTCTTTTGTTTGGTTAATAATTGTTTGTACATTGCACGTTTTTGTTCTAATAAAGTCATTGCACGTTCATCGACATGTTTGCTCATTTTGGTCACTTTTTCTTTGTCATCCTTGGCGTCTTTCTGCATTTTGTTGATATTCATCGATGCAAAATCGTATTGGCCACCGGCAACACCGAATTTGTCTTTTTCTTCTTCGATCCATCGGCCGTGTTTGTCGATGATTAATTGCCGTCGTCGAATCGATTCTTTGACGATATTCTGCAGATCGCCAATAGCGTGCTTATTTTTTTCTAATTGTAATTCGATGTCTCGACGTTCTTTGATTAGTTTTTGTTCTTTCTGATGAAGTGAATGAATACGATTGTTGTATTCAGTGAGACGAGATCGTTTGGTTTGTAAATCTGCAAGTAGTTCGTCGACATCGACTTGTTTCGTCGAAAGGTTTTCATTGGCTTCATTGAGCGTTTGAGTTGATGTTTCGATTGTTGTTCGAAGTGTGTCCATGTCTGTTGTGAGTGTGTCGAGTTCGGCACGTTGACTTTCGAGTTGCATTTCTAAATCTTTGATTTGACTTTGCATTTCTCTCGAACGTTTTCTCGATAGATCGACTTGTTTCTCGGCTTTCTTCATCAATTGTTCGATTTCAGCTAATTCTTTTTTCTTTGCTTCGCCTTCGTTTTTAAATAATTTTTCTAATTCCTGAATTTTATCATTTAAAATCTTATCGTCTTTTTTCTGTTGTTCGAGTTCCGTTTTATTATTCGTATCCTGTTGTTCTAATGTTTGAATTTCAGTTTGCAATCGATGTTCATCATTTTGAGCTAATTTCAATTCCAATAATTCAATTTCATTTCGTAATGAATCGATTTGTTGTTGCAAATTTTGATATTGAACATAATCTCGTTCGAGTTTCGTCAGTTCCTGTCGATTCGATGAATTATATTCTTGAATATTCGCTTCCAATTGATTCATTTCAGCAACAATTTCAAGTAAAGTCGGTCCACGATTACCGCCACCACGATCACCACCTGATAGAATACCAGCTGGATTGTAAACATCGCCATCGAGCGTAATAGCCATGGCATTGAGACCTAATTTTTCATCGAATGCAACTCGTTGAGCAATAGCCGATGTCGAACAGATGATTGTCGAGCCGAAAACGTAATTCATCAGTGTTTCGTATTTCGATTGATTGTATGTGATTAGATCTTTGGCGAGAAAGAGTGAATTCGGATCGTCGAGTTCTTTTTTCGCGTGTTCGATCTTATTTTTCGGTATAACATTCGATGTAATTCGATTCAATGGTGCGAATGTAATTCGTTTTTTTAAATCGCCATATTTAAATAAAAGTTTACTTGTCTCATCGGTGTCGACAACGACATTGAATAGTTTGCCGCCAGCTGCTAATTCCAAAGCTTGAGCATATTTTCGGTCTTTGATATTGAAAAGAGTCGCGACAAGACCGTGAACGTGTTTTGTTCGGTCGAAATTCGGCGTCGGATTGGTAAATTGAAAGTCAAGTTGATGATTTTGTCGTTTCATTTGTTGTAAACGATTCTGATCTCGAGCTAATTTCTCATCATCAGCTCGTACTTCCGTTCGTAATTGTTTCAAACGTTCGACATCGAATTTTAGTTTATTCAAATCATTTTCATATTGACTCAATGTTGATTTCTTTTTATCGTAATCGACTTTCATCGTCGATGAACTGCCTTGTTTCGACGTGAGAGATTTCTGTTCGGCGCGAAGTTTTTTCAATTCGCCCGTCGAATGATCGATTCGTTGTTGAAGTTGTTTGATTTTCGTTGCTATTTCACTTCGTTGTTCTTTGTATTTATCTAATTTTTCTTTATTCGTCAAACGACTGTCATCTTGCAGCGCACCTCGTGGCATTTGTGAGCTACTTTCAACAACAGCCGTACCCGTACTAACTGCTTCATGTCGTCGTTGTAGTTGTTTGACATGTTCACCGTCAGTTATTATCTGTTGATCGATTTCAACTAGTTGTTCTCGATTGAGTTCAATATCTTTCTCTAATTGTTCGAGTGATTTATTCATTTGTTTATGTTGTTGCTCAGAATCGACTAGTTGCTGTTTGTATTGTTTCAATTGTTTAGTTAAACGATCGTTTTCATTTGTTAGATTACGAATTTCGACTAGTTGTTTGTCGTAAACTGTCTGCAATTCGGATACTTCATTGCCAACATTTTCATTTCGTTCGTTTTCAATTGCTTTCACTTCCGTATGAATCTGTTCGATTTCATCGGTGATATCTTCATTTCGGTTGTGATATTCTCGTGTTTGAATTTCCATATTTTCGACATCGATTTCTGTTTGTTTAACTGAACTAATCAATTGCCAATATTCATAGGCAATCAGCTGATCATTTAATAGCTTATAACGTTTTTTTAGCTCGGTGTACATTTTATAATTTTGTTCGTCTTGTTGTAATTTGTTAATCGTTGGTGTGATGTCTGTATCGATTGTTGTTCGAATTTCTTTTAATTTATCGTCTTTTTTCGCAATTGTTTTGAGAGCTTCGGCTTTTTTTTGATCGTACATACGTGTGCCGGCTGCTTCTTCGATAAGACCGAGAATTTCTTGTGGTTTCGATTTCGAAACTTTCGTGACTTGACCTTGTAAGATCAAAAATCGTGGATTATTAACATTCAATGACACCGATTTGAATAGATCGTGAATCGCTGATTGTGTTGCATTTTTGCCATTCAAAAGATATTTCGATTTATTCGATTCGACAATACGTGTGACAGTGATTTCGTCGAACATTTTATATCCATCAGGTGCTTGATCTTTATTTCGATTGTCGAACATAATCGATACACTCGCTCGAGTGACACCGGCTGTGCCTTGTTTATAGATGAAATCCGATAATGCTTGAGCACGAACTTGTGAGAGAGATGTTATACCCATAACGAAACATATCGAATCGAGAATATTCGATTTACCACTACCGTTGAGACCGGTGATGGCATTGAAATGTTCATCGAATGGACCGACAGTTGTTCGAGTTGCATAGGATTTGAAACCTTCGAGAACAATTTCACGGATATGCATTATGTGAAATTGTCTGTTGTCGTGTTCGACTCGAATATTTTTCTCTTCTAACGATTTTCTTCTCTTCGCTCTTTGACAATAATGAATGAATCAAACAAAGACGGAAATAACAAATCATTCTTTGACATAGATGTCGTACAGAGAAAACTTTTTTGTATTTACGTTTTCAGTTGAATAATTTCTTGCTGAAAAATGAGGAAGCAATGTTTTTTAATCATGTTATTCATTTCTAGAAGAAGAAAAAACATGAGTCTTGCAAATCAAATTCTACATTTTATTGATAAAAGTCTTCTCGGTTTGATTGCTGGAACATCTTGCATCTATATACTGCCAATAATTTTCGTTAAACGTTTTCATACAACGAATAATATTCTAACCGGCAATGTTTGTGTAGCTGCAATCATGTGCGGATTATTTTGGATATTTTTACATGTAATAGGATACTTTTATCGCACATTATCCAGTGAGATAATACCGTTATGCGTTTGCTTATTATATTTTCAAGTTCTGATCAATACTTTATTGGTCTATTCATTGGTAATGGTTACCATTAATCGATATCTAACGATTATCTATCCAACAAAACCGTTTTTCAAAAAACGAATATGGGCATTTCTGTCAATAGCTGTGCATTGGTTCGTGTCTTTCCTTATTTCAATACCTAAATTAGTCGTATCTGTACAGGTAATCACGAGTTCATTTGAAATCACGATTGACTTCGTTTGCTTTCTAGTCATGTACCGCAAGAGTTGATCTTGAGCGCTGGATTGAAATATACACTTTAATTATTATTGTTACTATACCTTCGATTTTGGTGACTATTTTCAATTCATTGATTTACATTTCTGTTCGATCTTCAACTCGACGTATACGAGCAACAACTGAGAATGTTAATCAAGCAAATAGTCGAGATATTTCTCTTCTCAAACATATGCTATTCATTTTCGTTGTTTTTATTATTGGATGGACTCCAACTTATGTAGATATGATATTTAATTCATCTATAACTGGTACTCTATTGTCAAGTCTTATTTTGGAAGTCATTGCTATTGTTAGTACAATAGTGATTATATTTGATTTATTTTTTTATAATCGCGATCTTCGACGGTATCTCACAGAGAATATATTGAAAGTTTTAACTTTTATCTAGAATAATTATGAGTCGTTTATTTTTTTGTCGACAGGAACGTACTGAACGTTGAACATTTCCATTTGAATGATCTCAGTGTCTAATAAAAAGAAAAAGCCGGCTTCCGATTCAATAAACAGATGCTAATGACGTTGTTCGTTTATTTAATTTAATTGCGTCTCTTCAACGATAAGACAAATAGGATGAGTCTTGAAAATCAAGTTACAGTTTCATCATACAATGAATAGCACTTTAACTGACAAGGTTTGTTCATTATTTTATTTTGTCTCATCTATTGTGGTAACAATCAACCCGATGTTTAACAGAAAAATGAGCAGAATATTTTCAATTTTACGCTGGAGTTTTTCGATGAATCATTTTGATGTGAGATGAAATGAAAGAGCACTTCCTATTCAAGGAAAAAAGGAAACCACGCTCTCGTAAACAAACACTAATGAAGTTAATTTTAACGCATACTCTCATTTAATTTCATTGAATCATTTTAACAGTATCTCGTCAAAGTAAAAAAAAACAAACTTATGAATCTTGGAGATCAAATCACAGCCATCATAGATATTAGTCTGTTATCTATTGCTGTTGTAATATCATTCATCTATATTCTGCCGATAATTTTCGTTCAACGTTTTCATACAACAACTAATATTCTAACAGGTAATGTTGGTATTAGTGCAATCGTTTGTGGAGTATTTTGGATAGGATTAAATGTAGTACGAAACTTTTATCCATTTTTGTTCTATCAATCAGCATCATCATGCACTTGTTTAGAGTATTTGCCAGTTCTGGTGAATGCTCTATTGATTTATTCGTTTGTAGTTGTTACTATTAATCGATATCTAACGATTATTTATTCAACAAAACCATTTTTTAAAAGAAGAACATGGGCATTTCTTTCTATTGTTGTACATTGGTTCGTTTGTTTTCTTATTTCAATACCAAATTTAGTTATATCTATTCAGGTAAGAATTATTTCTCATGATTGATTTCGACGTTCTTTTGTCTAGAGATGTTTTTGGAGAATAGATTCATCGAATGGATTTCAAGTATACATGTTTATTATCACGATCATTATACCGTCGATTTTAATGATTGTTTTCAATTCATTCATCTATAAATTTGTTCGATCTTCCACTCGACGAATACATACGATAGCTGAGAATCTGAGCGCAACAAACAATCGAGATATATATCTTCTTAAACATATGTTGTTTATTTTTATTGTTTTTATTATTGGATGGGCGCCATCAAATATAAATTCAATTGTAAATTCATACATCGGAAATACTTCATGGGTATATCAGATCTTTGAAATTATGGCAGTTGTTAGTTCGATGATTATTGTACTGGATTTATTTTTTTACAATCATGATCTTCGACGATATCTCAGTGAGAAATTATTGAATATTTTGAAGTTTATTTGAAATAAAATTTAAAAAAAACAGATTATGAATATTCATGCTTTGTTCTTTTGACTCGAATATGAATTGAAAATTTCAAATAAGTACAAAAAAACACTTTTATTATTTTCGCATGGACAATTTTGCATAGAAGAATTATATATTTTACTTGATTTAATCCGATAATGGAAATGTTCAAATCATATAAAAAGCGTTAAAACTAGTGTCTGGGTTCTGTTTTCATTTCAATATTTTCTTTATAGCTAGATGCTTTTTGAAACATATGTTTTATTAATTTTAAATCTTGTTCTTCTTCTTTTCACTATTATCTTAGCTTTTATCTATATGATGCCAGTTTTATTCATTCGACAGTATCATAATGCTGCAAATGTTCTCACAGGTAATGTTTGTTTAAGTACGATAGTCTGCTGTTCATATTGGCTAATTTATCATATTCTCAATGCTTTTTATTTTTCAATATTTCAAAAATTACAATATATTCGTTTTCTCTTCGAATACTTATCAACAATGGTTAATTGTTTAGTTGTTTATTCTTTAATTATAATAACAATCGATCGTTATTGTATTGTTATCTATCCACATAAACGAATATTTAAGCAAGTCAAATGGTCATACATATTGGCTAGTGTTCAATGGTTAATCGCAATTATTTTTTCGTCACCAAGTTTAATCAAACGATCACTTTGGCTAGATATTTATCGTTTATGTTTTATTGTTGGAATTCCTTCGATTTTAAAAATCGTTCTAAATTTAGTTATATTCTATTCAGTTCATAAATCAACTCGACGTATTCATGCAGCATCTGAATCAATCATAAATTCAATGACACGACAAAATCATCATGGAAGAGATATGCGCTTATTAAAACATATTATTTTCGTTTTTATTATATTTATCGGCGGATGGGCACCGTATTATCTTGATTTATTAATTGATTTTACGAGCGCTGAAACATCCTGGCATTTATTATTCTTTGAATTTTTAATGATTTTAAGTCTATTAATTAGTATCATAGATTTATTTCTCTATAATCATGAATTAAGACAACATGTGTCAAGATCACTTATGAAAATTTTTCGTTTGAATTAACATACTTTCAATTTCTCTTTATAAGTGCAACTAAAATAAACAAAAATTTTGCACCTTTGCGTTACTATAGTTATACTCCACTTTTTTTTTCTTTATCGATCGTGACCGAATAGACTGAGTCACGCAGTCAGAAAGAAAAAACAATCTGCTAAGAGAAATTCTCCGTTTGTGAAAAAAACCGACAGTCACATACAGTGATTCCAAATATTATTGGTCCACCTTTACACGACAAGTATATTTTTGCTATTACAAAAAAACGATAGAGGAAATAAATCGACTGTGACTATGATTATGTAGTCTAAGGTTACTAGTAGACATGCTATAAGTTTCAGCTTTCGAGTTGCTTTCGTTCGTGTTTTATTCACAAAAAATATACTGTTATGTGAATAAAATCATAGTCACACTCGATTTATTTCCCCTATCGTTCTTGTGCAATAGCAAAAATATAGTTGTCGTGTAAAGGTGGGCCAATAATATTTGAAGTCACTGTTCAACTTTTTCTTTTCAAACCTTATGTTGTCTCAATACTTGTTTAATATCGTTTCACAATAGATTCTAATCAAATAATGGAACGTTGTGCTTTGATTTTCATTCTTGGAGTGTTATTACTTTTCGGTTATATATTTATTTATTTATATTTAAATAAAACCAAAACTCATAGTTTCATTTCTGTGCAAGCCAAACAATTAACTTCTACAAATTTACTAAAAACTGATCGAGTAGTGAAACCAATGTGCATTTCATGTGATAGTTATTCGTTCTCATTAGATAGTCAATGTCAAACAAATGTTAATGATACATCATCTCAACAACGAAATAACGAATTTAATAAAATTTTCACTAATAAAATATGGGGAAATTATGGTAGTCGTTCAGGACCTGGTTCTACATTAGAAGGTACTTATGATTGGATTAAATATCTCAGATCACTCTTCGAACAATATTCAATTCGATCCTTAGCTGATATTCCTTGTGGTGATACTTATTGGCAATTTAGTCTTCGAGAAATTAATGCTATCGATGGTCTTTATTTCGGTGGTGATATATCAACAAATGTTATTGCACATAATCAAAAACTTTATCATTCTAAGCATAAAAACAAAATCTTTCACTATTGGGATCTTGTTCGTTGTCCTATTCCAACATATTCATTTTCTAATCAAACCTATCAATCAAATAATAATTCGTTTGATTTAATTATTGTTCGTGATGCTTTACAACATATGCATATTCGAAATGGTTTGAAAGCTGTTCGAAATGTTATTTTATCGGGTGCAAAATATTTTGCATTGACTAGTTATCCGCCAAATGGTAAATCATCTGCAGCGAATACACGTTCGATTGGTAAAAATGAATCATTACCAGCCAAACCAATCGGATGTGAAACTAAAGATTATTGTAAATTAGGTCAAATTAACGATGGAAGTTTTTATGCTAATAATATCAATTGTCCGCCATTTAATTTTTCATTGAACAAAGCAATTCTTATTCAACCATCTCATGTTCAATTCAAAATGGAATCCGATGAAATACATATATATGAAATAGATGAAGAATTGAAACAAATTGTTAAGCAATATGACAAAGCATGTTCGTAACCATAGGCAAAAAATCTCAGAAGGAATATAAAAACGAATAGACAGCATTATTAAATAAAGCAATGGCAACAGAATTGAAAACAGAACTGTTTGAATTACAATTCGATCTCACCCGGACTCACACTCATTGCCAAATATAGTCTTTTTATTAATTTACATTCGATCATGATGTTTTTTTGCAAAATTGTTATTAGAATATTTGTTGAAATATATCATGTGTTACAAGTTTTAGAGATTCTGAAACAGGCATTGAATACTTAGTAAATTACTTAAGAACATGACTAATCCCAAATTTCTTTTGGAACTTATCATATAAAATCTTATATTTGCACTGTCGAGGGTGATATTTAATAAATAAATATGAGAATTAATTCAAAATCACTGCAAAATATTCATCATAATCAAGCATTCGTTTTCAAAAAGTCAATCAAAATGAGAACATACGATCAAAGACTAATTAATGTTATTGTAGGCTGATGTTCGAATTTTTTTGCATTGACACGAGTAGGATTTCGTTCTTTGGACCATTTCTTGACAATTTGGAATACAACAACAGTGAATCTTGACAATGGTAAACGTTCTCTAATCGTATCTTCATCTTTTACGACCCAGTTTCTCGCTTCCAAAGCATTATTTGTGCTCGGTACGTTTTCTTCTGATTTTTCGTATCAACCATTTCATTATCGTTATCACTTTCATTATCCGAAGTACATTGTGCTATACGTAGTGTTGGGGTCATCTGTATTAATCAATTATCAAGAGAGAATTCCGTCTAATTGATCGTTCTTAATTGTATTCATTTTTTTCTGTGTGGACGCTATATATCCAATAAGAGGACAGGAAATTTCGTAGATCATAAGGAAAAAATTCGTGAAAAAGAAGAGAAGTACTTAAAAGTAATGACATGTGGAAAATACCAAGGAAGAAGAGAAAAATAAATACATATATGTGATAGCGTGAAAACATCTGGTGTACGATACTATCGAAAGAAAGAAAAGAAATATCCAACACAGATGAGTGACCTCGTAAAATTTGAATTTTTATTGCCCACTACACAGAGAATTTATTGGTGGTTTGAATAAATTATTACTCATCTAAGTATTTTTATTGCTCATTTAAGTATTTTTATTGCTCAATCAGTATTTTTAATGCTCACTTAAATATAAGTCATAAAGAAAAACTTGACAAAATTGACTTGCATGAAATTATGACTAGGTTTGTGTTACAGTGTGATGTTCTCATCATACATCCCTCGCAACATTCTTTTTCTTCCTTTTTTTCCTACTTCGTTTATTCATTCTTTTATAGCTCATACTCATTCGATTGTTATCCCTTCATATAGATGTACATGCTTCTGCTTTTCTCTTCAAGAAGTTTCGTCTTGTTTTTCGAACACGAATAAAATGTTTGATTGTGTATTCGATCCGAAGATACACTCTCACAGTTTGTATCATCGAATGAGAAAAGATAAGCTTTTTTTTGGATTCTTTCATTAGTGAAAAATAAAGTATTTACGGTACTTTTTATTTTAAACACTTTGTTTATTTTCAAAATTTTCTTAAGTTCGACATTAACTTTTTTGAGCCTCACCTAATTTTACAGCGTTCCGCCGACCTTGGATTATATTATCTGGATAGTTAAGTGAAAAGTTGACCAGGATAACTTAAATTTCTTGTGGACCCGTCATGTGCCAAGATCACTCGTGAGAATTTTTCGTTCAAATTAACATACTTTCAATTTCTATTTACAAGTGCAACTAAAATACACAAAAATTTTGCACCTTTGCGTTGCTATAGTTATACTCCACTCTTTTTTTCTTTATCGATCGTGACCGAATAGACTGAGTCACGAAGCCAGAAGGAAAAACGATCTACTAAGAGAAATTCTCCGTTTGTGGAAAAAAAACCGTCTGTCAAGTATGTCATGAAAAAAAAACAATTCATTCTCTTCTTTTCCTTTTAAACCTCAAGTTGCGTCAATACTTGTTCAAATAATGCAACGTTGTGCTTTGATTTTCATTCTTGGAGTGTTATTACTTTTCGGTTATATATT